>NPID01000957.1_pt2 | contig 100942 bp, 86 predicted proteins | sample 8637491 | NCBI WGS metagenome assembly NPID01 (sample SAMN07420843, study PRJNA396082) | bioreactor metagenome | isolation source: sample BA6 brine-fed electro-methanogenic bioreactor BA | place: Japan: Kochi | collected 2016-06-14
CGATTCCCCTACGGGCTGCCACTTTTTCCCGGAAGATCATCTTTCGCTGCAAGCCACAGCTTGATGGGTGCGCGCGGCTGTCGTCCCCGCACAAAGAAAACGGGGCCGGTTTCCCGACCCCGTTTCCCGTCCAAATCCGTCAAGGGACGCAAAGCGACGGATCAGTCCTTGTCTTCTTGGTTCATCAGGCGCTGGTCTTCGCGCATTTCAAGCCACATGGCGTTCAGCACGGCGAACATCGCGGCGAGCGGAAGGCCTAGGAGCCAGGCAAAATACCACATCTTCGGTTCCTTTCCTTAGTAGACGGAGTGCGAGTTTTCGGTGACGTCGGCCTCTGTGACCTTGCCCCAGAGCACTTTGTAGACCCATGCCGTGTAAGCAAGGATGAGCGGCATGAAGATCAGCGTCATCACGAGCATCACGAAGAGGGTCTGGTGCGAGGAGGAGCTGTCCCAGACGGTCAGCGAGCTGTTGGGGTCTTTCGACGAGGGCAGGATGAAGGGGAACATCGTCAGGCCCACCGAGGAGATGATCCCCGTGATACCCAGCTTGGACCACAGGAGTGTCGAGACCTCACGCCCGGCGCGCAGGCCAAGGACGGCCATGGCGATCCCGGCAAAGCCCATGATCGGGGCGATCACGATCCATGGACGCGCGCCATAGGCCGCCATCCAAGACCCGCCCTTGATGACCTCGCTATAGAGCGGGTTGGCCGGGCCATCGGTCACCGCTTCGTTCACGAAGGCATAGCCGTCGATGCCAAGCGCGAGCCAGAGACCGGCCAGCGCGTAGGAGGCGAAGGCAACCATTCCGGCGACGGTGCCGATGCGCATGGCACGACCCTTGACCGGGTCTTCGGCCTTGAGGCTCAGCCATGCCGCCCCGTGCATCAGGAGCATGGAGAGCGAAACCACCCCCGCAAGAAGCGCGAAGGGGTTCAGCAGACCGAGGAACTTGCCGTAGAACGTGCCGTCATACATCGGCATCAGGCTGTCGGTGAGGTGGAAGGGCACGCCTTGAAGGACGTTGCCCACGGCCACACCGAAGATCAGCGCGGGCACCGCGCCGCCCACGAAGAGCGCCCAATCCCAACCGTTGCGCCAGGCCTGGCTGTCGCGTTTGGAGCGATACTTGAAGCCCACGGGACGCAGGATCAATGCCGCGAGAACAACGAACATGGCAAGGTAGAAGCCCGAGAAGCTTACCGCGTAGAGCGGTGGCCAGGCGGCGAAGATCGCGCCGCCCCCGAGGATGAACCACACCTGGTTGCCTTCCCAGACCGGGCCAATCGTGTTGATGGCGATACGGCGCTCCACGTCGGTCTTGCCGACGAAAGGCAGAAGCGCGCCAACGCCCATGTCGAACCCGTCCGTGAGGGCAAATCCGATCAGCAGGACACCAAGCAGCGCCCACCAGATCACGCGAAGGATTTCGATATCAATCAGTTCATGCAGGATCATGGGTCTTACTCCGCAGGGGTTGCGTTAGAGCCCGACAGGCGGGCGGTATGCTCGGCTGTCCAGGTATCGGTTTCTTCCACATCCATATACGGGCCTTTGCGGATGTATTTGAGCATCAGGCTCATCTCGATGATGAACAGGATCGAGTAGAAGATCATGAAGCCCGCGAGCGTGATCAGAAGGTCCGCAATGCTCAGGTGGCTTGCCGAAAGGGCCGTTGGCAGGATGCCGTCCACGGTCCAGGGTTGGCGACCGAATTCCGCCACGAACCAGCCAAGCTCGGCGGCGATCCACGGTGCCGGGATCATGATGACCGCAAGGCGCAGCGCGGGGCGCGGGAAGTCCATCTTGCGGAAGGACGCCCGGTAGAAGAAGTAGAGCATCGTTCCGATGAAGCCGAAACCAAGCGCAACCATGATGCGGAAGGCCCAGAACAGCGGCCAGACGGTCGGCACGGTGTCGTTCGAGGCGAGCGCGATCTGATGCTCGGTCGCTTCGCGCGGGTCATCCACGTAGCGCTTGAGCAGGAAGGCAAAGCCGAGATCGGCGCTATGTCGTTCGAACTGGGCCTGAAGCTCTTCCGGGATCGGGGCGCCTTTGAGCTGCTGGATCTGCATCAGGGCGTCATAGGCGATAATGCCGGTGCGGATGCGTGCTTCGGCGTTCTCGACAAGCTCGGCAATGCCGGGGATCTCCTTGGTCAGCGACCGTGTCCCGATCAGGCCCATCACCGCCGGAACATGAACGGCATAGTGGGTTTCACGGGCGAGATCATCCGGGAAGCCGACAAGGGTAAAGGAGGCCGGTGCAACCTCGGTGTGCCACATGCCTTCGATCGCTGCGAGCTTCATCTTCTGGCTGTGCGTAGCGGAATAGCCGGATTCATCGCCAAGGACGACCACGGAGATGGCCGACATCAGGCCAAAAGACGCGGCGACAGCGATGGAGCGGCGGGCGAGTTCGAGATGACGCCCCTTGAGCATATACCACGCCGACACGCCAAGGACGAAGACGCTTGCCGTGACATAACCCGCCGAGACGGTGTGCACGAACTTGGCCTGGGCCACTTCGTTGAACACCACGTCGAAGAAAGAGGTCATTTCCATGCGCATCGAGAGCGGGTTGAATTCGGCCCCGACCGGGTTCTGCATCCAGCCATTGGCGATCAGTATCCAGAGCGCCGAGAAGTTCGATCCGATGGCGACAAGCCAGGTCACGATGAGGTGGCCGATATTGCTCAGCTTGTCCCAGCCAAAGAACATCAGGCCCACGAAGGTCGCCTCGAGGAAGAATGCCATCAGGCCTTCGACCGCGAGCGGGGCGCCGAAGATGTCTCCGACATAGTGAGAATAGTAGGACCAGTTCATGCCGAACTGGAATTCCATGGTGATCCCGGTCGCCACGCCCAGCACGAAGTTGATGCCGAACAGCGTTGCCCAGAATTTCGTCATCTGCCGCCAGATCGGGCGGTTGGTCATGACATAGACCGTCTCCATGATCGCGACGATGATCGACAGACCAAGCGTCAGCGGCACGAAGAGGAAGTGATACATCGCTGTCATCGCGAATTGCAGGCGCGACAGCTCGACGAGATCCAGCTCCATAGCGAGCCTCCTCAAAAAATTGCAACACAAAGGTGTTTGTGAAATCCACCTTTCCAGACTCACGCATACTCCCGTGGCCCGGCAATGCCTTTGATCTAGGTCAAAAGGTGGGTCAAAAATACATTATTTAAGTTAAGAGATATCGAGGACGCGATCGGCGCTTTCGATTTCGACACGGCGGTGCGACGCCATGAGGATTGCCGAATCCGGCACCCAGGCACGAATCCCGGCGAGCACGTTTTGCGCCGTGCGCGTATCGAGCCCTTCCGTGGGTTCATCGAGCAAGAGAACCTGCGGGCGGCGCAGCAGCGCACGGGCCAAGACAAGGCGGCGGCTCTCGCCCCCGGACAGGCCAGCGCCGCTTTCTCCGAGCACGCCATCCAGACCGCCCATGCGCGCGACCACCTTGGCAAGCTGAACCGCCTCCAACACGGCGTCCGCTTCCTCTGGCGTCAGGTCCGGTTTGGCCAGGGCAAGGTTTTCGAAGACGCTCCCGCCGACCAAGGCGCTGCGTTGCGGCACCATGGTCAGAACCCCCCGTAGCTCGCGTTCCCCGAAGGCGCGTAGATCCTGACCAAGCACGGTGATGTCCCCGGTATATCCCGGCTCGGTCCCGGCCAACAGCGCCAGAAGCGTCGATTTCCCCGACCCGCTTGGGCCGACAAGCGCCACGGTCTCGCCGGGATCGACTCGCAGGGACAGGTCATGGATGAGATCGGCAGACGCCCCGTCGCGCCGGAAGGAGAGTGCCTTGGCCTCGATCCCCGCGCCATGTGCGGCGGCCCCGAGGCGCGGCGGCGCAGTGCCCTGTTCGTCATGGTGCAGGATGCGTTCGGCGGCATCCCGAATGCGGCCGATTTCCGCGATCCCACGCCGCAGCGGCAGAACGGTTTCGCCAAGTGCAAGCGCCACGAAGAAGCCGATGGCGGCGCGCGCGGGATCAAGCGCATCACTGGCGACAAGGTGGCCGCCCAGGGCCAGGGCCGCACCCGCGATCACCGTCACCAGGAGCGACAGGACAAGCCCCGCTTCGCGGTCCACGCGGTCGAGGCGGGCCAAGGCCTTGCGCATGTCATCATCCGTCGCACGCAGGGCCGTCAGATGAGTTTGCAGCCGCCCCTGGACGAAAAGGTCGGCGCGCCCACGCATCATGCCGATGGTTTCCCGGCGCAGCCTTTGATTGGCGCGCTCGGCCTCTTGCGAGGGCGAGAAGGTTGCGCCGGCGAGGCGCAACATGACCAGCGCGCCGCCCAGCAGGTAGCCCAAGGCAATCGTCAAGGCCATGTCGGGCGTTGTCAGCCAGCGCAGCACGACAAAGACAAGGCCATGCGTCAGGAAAGCCGCCGCGACCGGCAAGCCGAGGCGCAGGACGATCCCGTCGAGCGCGTCGACATCCGCCGTGATCCGGGTCAGGGCCAGAGGGCCACGCAACCGTTGCATTTCGGGCAGCGACAGGCGCGACAAACGTCGCATGAGGCTTGTGCGCAGTGCCGAAAGCGCGCGCAGCGTCGCATCATGTGTCAGAAGCCTTTCACCATAGCGCGTCCCGGCCCGGCCAAGAGCAAGCAACCGCACCCCCGCGCTTGGGCGGAACACGTCAAAGGCGATACCGATCCCTGCAATCCCGGCGAGGCCCGTCGCCGTAATGAACCAACCCGACAGACCCAGAAGCGCTGCCCCCATCAGGAGCACCGCGACAAACATCAGGGCACCGCGCCACATGGCGCCGGGAGCAGCGGACCAGACCAGGCGGAAGGCTTGCCAGAGGAGCTTCATGATCGGGTCTCCTCATGCGTCGGTCCGGGCATCTGGAGGGTGCGATCCATGGCGGCGATAACCTGCGGGTCATGCGACGCGACAAGCACTGCGGCCCCCTTGGCGGCAAGCTGTTTCAGGCTTGCGATCAGGGTGGCGGTCGTATCCGGGTCGAGATCGGCCGTGGGTTCATCGGCAAGGACCACATCCGCGCCGCGCAGGATCGCGCGGGCGACAAGGAAGCGGCGCGCCTCGCCGCCGGAAACCCCTGCCCCGGTCTCTCCGAGCCGGGTTTCGAGCCCGTCCGGCAGCGCGGCGACAATGCCGTCGGCATGGGCCGCCCTGAGCGCTGCGTCGATGTCACCGCCGGAGGCATCCGGGTCGAGAAAGGCGCGCAGGCTCATGTCGGGCATGTGAACCGCCTGGGGGATCAGGGTCAGGCGGGTGCGCCATGCGTCAGCCGTGTCACCATCGAGATTCGCGCCCGCAGCCGTAATGGTCCCTCGGGCCAGTGGCACCAAACCAGCCAAGGCGAGAAGGCAACTTGTCTTGCCCGCGCCACTTGGGCCACAGAGCGCGACCGCTTCGCCCGGTGACAAGGTAAGATCGGGAAGGGCGACGGGCTGGCCTCCGCGCAGGACGACGGCGTCATGCGTGACAATCGTCGCGGTGCCTGACAGGGGCGCGGCCTTGCCCCCCTGCCCCGGCACCGTCTCGCCTTCGGTGGTTTCAAGCATGTCCATCTCCTCGGCCACGGCCAGTGCGGCGGCGCGATCGTGCCATGCCGCCGCCAGATCACGCAGCGGTTGGAAATACTCGGGAGCGAGCAGGAGAATGAAGATGCCGTGATAAAGGGTCAGCTCGCTGCCCCAAGTGCCGAAATGCATTTCACCCAGAAGCGAGAAGCCGACATAGACCGCGACCATGGCCACGCCAAGCGCGGAGAACAATTCCAGCACTGTCGAGGACAAAAAGGCCACGCGCAGAACCGCCATGGTGCGTTGGCGCAGGCCTTCGGCGCGGGCCTCGAAATCATCTTCGGCCTGTTTGGTCGCATCGAGAAGGCGAATATCGGCCAAGGCAGAGAGCCTGTCGATCAGGAGATCGTTCAATGCGCCGATCTCGACCATCTGGCGTTCACTGGCCTGTTTGGCCGCCATGCCGATCAACGCCATGAACACCGGCACGAGGGGACCGGCGACAAGCAGGACGAGGCCCGCGGCCCAGCTGATGTAGAAGGTCAGCGCAAGAAGGACGAGCGGCACGACCATCACGCGCGTCATCGCGGGACGGTAGCGGGTCAGGTAGGGCGTCAGGAGCGGCAGCTTTTGCGCGGCAAGCGCGGCCAGCGCGGCGGAACTTGTCACCTGTTCCGCGCGCCCTGCCTCGCGGGCGAGCAAGAGGTGACGTTCCCCGGCAATCAGATCATCCGCCATGCGGAACAGCACGCCCCCCGCCCAATGATCGAGCAGCGCGCGCAAGGCTCCGATCGCCACGAAGAGAAGCGCCGCCCAGAGAAGCCCTTCGGGGTGGCCTTGGGCCCAGGCCTGGATCGAGAGCGCGGCAGCCCCGGCCTGCACCGGCCAGAGCACGCCCGCCAGTGTCATGGCGTAGGACGCCCGTTTGAGCGCAGGGCGCGCCGCCGCGTCGATCCGGGCGAGCGCGGCGGATTTGGGAGATGATTTTCGGCTCATGCGGTCTGGTGTCGGTCCTGTTCGCGTCTCAGGTCGAGAAAGCTTTACTGGATTCCAGACCGGTTTGACCAGCGGCCAGCCGCGACAAAACAGCCCTCACCGCGAAGTCCTCAGCCTAGCGCACGACGAAAACCGACTGGGTCGCGTGGCGCGCAATCCGCGAGGCATTCGGGCCGATCAGGTAATCCTGAAGTTGCGATTTATGCGCGCCGACCACGATGGCCTTGGCCTCGACCTCCTTGGCGACCTTCAGGACACGATCATAGATCGTGCCCTGATCGACATGCAGCGTCACGGGGCCGAACTCCTTGAACACATCGCTGGCCCAGTCCTCAAGCGCCTTCTTGGCATCTGCGAGGATGTGCTTGTTGTGCGATTTGTCGAAGTAGCTTCCGACAATGGACATGCCGAAATCCGGGACCACATTGACGATGTGAAGCTCGGCACCTTCGGTCCTGGCCATGCGCAAGGCGGCCTCGGCGGGGCGTTCCGAACCTTTGAGATCGTTCAGATCAACTGTGAGCAGAATGGTATCGAACATCGCTTTCTCTCCTCAGAAGGCCGGCTGGGTCGCGCGGCGACGCTGGATCATGACGATCCCGGCAAGCAACAGCAGCGCCGGAATGAAGAAGATCTCCTTGGGCAACCGGTCATTTTCCACCTGCACCGCGGAGACGATCACCGGGCTGTCGCCGTAGAAATCATATTCCGTGCCGAGCGTTTCGAAATGCGGCGTGCCGGGGAACGGTTCTTCCAGGAGAAGCGTCTCGCCCTCGACAAAGGCCATGAGGCCTTGTTCGGACAGCGCCCCGTTCGCATCCCCGGCAAGCGCGGGGATGATGATCGTGGTCGGCCTTATCTTGGCCGTGTCGAAGTCCGGACCTTCGATCAGGAGGCGGATATCCTTGCCGGTGTCTTGCCCTTCGATCAATTCAAGGGCCGCGGGGCCGGTGGCGGTCATGTATTTCTCGGTCACCTGGTCGAGGAAGTACCCCGGTCGGAACAGGGTAAAGGCGATCAACAAGAGCACGGCGCTTTCCCAGCGGCGTGACTTGGAGATGAAATAGCCTTGGGTCGCCGCCGCGAACAGCAACATCGCCAAGAGCGACACGAAAAACACCATCACCGCCTTGAGCGGCCCCACGTCGATCAGGAGAAGATCGGTGTTGAAGATGAACAGGAACGGCAGGAGCGCGGTGCGGATGTCATAGGCAAAGCCCTGCACACCGGTCTTGATCGGATCGCCGCGGGAAATCGCGGCGGCGGCATAGGCGGCAAGCCCCACGGGGGGCGTATCGTCGGCCAGGATGCCGAAATAGAACACGAACATGTGCACCGCGATGAGCGGCACCACGAGGCCCGCCTGCGCACCAACGGTCACGATCACCGGGGCCATCAGGGACGAAACCACGATATAGTTCGCCGTGGTCGGCAGCCCCATGCCAAGGATCAGCGAAAGGACCGCGACAAGGATCAGGAGGATCATCAGGTTGCCCCCAGAGATCACCTCGATCACCTGGCCGATGACCTGATGTGCACCCGTGAGGGAGATGGTGCCGACGATGATACCGGCAGCGCCAGTCGCGACGCCGATGCCGATCATGTTGCGCGCGCCCATGATGAGACCCTGCACGAAATCCCACCAACCCGCGCGGGCTTCGCCACCGATATCACCGCCCCGGAAGAAGGCTTTCATCGGGCGGTGCGTCAAGGCGATGATGATCATGAACACCGTGGCCCAGAAGGCCGACAGGGCCGGTGAGAGACGCTCAAGTTCCTCGGTGCGCACCATGAGGTTCCACACAAGGATGAAGATCGGCAGCGCGTAATAGGCCCCGCCAATCAGCGTCGGGGTCAGGCGCGGCGCATGGGGCATCGGGGCGTTGGGGTCGTCCACCTCGATATCCGGGTAGCGGGCCGCCACGGCGACGAGGAAGACATAGAGCACAGCGACGAAGAACAGCGCCGCATAGACCGTCTCGGCCATAAGCGGGCCAAGCAGCGCGCGCACCAGCACCATGAGATAGGTTGCGGCACCAAGGAAGATGAACCCCGACAGGAACAGGATCAGGATCATCAGAACACCGATCTTGCGACCGTCTTTCTTGAGCCCTTCCAGACCCATTTTCAGGCTTTCGAGATGCACGATGTAGAGAAGCGCGATGTAGGAGATCACCGCCGGGAGGAAGGCGTGTTTGACCACGTCGATATAGGGAATGTTGACATATTCGACCATGAGGAAAGCCGCCGCGCCCATCACGGGCGGGGTCAGTTGGCCATTGGTCGAGGAGGCAACTTCGACCGCGCCCGCCTTTTCCGCCGGAAAGCCGATCCGCTTCATCAGCGGGATGGTGAAGGTGCCGGTGGTGACGGTGTTGGCGATGGAGGAACCGGAGATCATGCCGGTCATCATCGAGGACAGGACCGAGGCCTTGGCCGGGCCGCCGCGCAAGGCACCAAGCAGCGCGATGGCGACCTTGATGAACCAGTTGCCGCCCCCTGCCCGATCGAGCAGCGCGCCGAAGAGAACGAATAGGAAGATCATGGTGGTCGAGACGCCGAGCGCGACGCCGAAGACACCTTCGGTCTGCATCCAGTAATGGCCCAACGCCTTGGACAGCGAAGAGCCGCCATAGTTGGTAATGTTGCGCGCCCATTCGGAATAGCCGCCGAAGAAGGCGAACATCACGAAGGCCGAGGCAATGATGACAAGCGGGAGGCCGAGCGAACGGTAGACGCTTATCAGGAGCACACCCATGCCAATGGCGGACATGGTGATGTCCGTGGTGGTCCAGAGGCCGGGCCGGTCAGCAATCTGGTAGCGGAAGACCACGAGATAGAGACAGGCGCTTACGCCGAGGATCAAAAGCCCCCAATCATAGGCCGGGACGCGATCGCGCGGTGAGGATTTGAACAGGGGAAAGGCCAGCGTGGCCAGCGTTATGGCAAAGGCGAGGTGAATATACCGCGCCTGGGCGACGACATTGGCGAAATCGGAAAGCCCCGTGAGCTGGGCCATGAGGCCCGGAACCTTGGAGGCGATATAAAGGTGGAAGAGCGACCACAGGATACAGAGCGCGATGATCGCCCGTCCCTGGATGCCGGAAGGATTACGCGCGCCGGTATCGGCTTCTGCCACCATGGCGTCTGCGGCGGAGGTGCCATCATTCTGATGATCTTGTGCCATGTCTGTCCCCGTTGAACTGATACGTGAATGCGCCCCTTCTTGATGGGGGCGCATTCTGTTTGTCACACGTCTCCGAGGAGAGGCTTACTTGAGACCAAGCTCTTTATAGGCTTTCTCGGCGCCCGGATGCAGCGGGGCCGACAGGCCGTCATTGACCATCTGGTTCGGGTCGAGGTGCTTGAACGCCGGGTGCAGGTTGCGGAAATCGTCGATGTTTTCCATGACGGATTTCGCCACCACATAGACCACGTCGTCCGAGATATTCGCCGAGGTTACGAAGGTCGCGCCCACACCAAAGGTGGTGGTCTCCTGATCGTTGCCGGCATACATGCCGGCCGGGATCGTCGCGACACGGTAGTAGGGGTTGTCGGCAACGAGTTTTTCGATCGGCGCGCCAGCCACGTCAATGAGTTTCACGTCACAGGTGGTGGTGGCTTCCTTGATGGCGGCGGCCGGGTGACCGATGGTGTAGATCATCGCGTCGATATTGCCGTCGCAAAGCTGCTTGGCCATTTCAGAACCCTTGTATTCGGTCGCAAGGGCGAAATCGTCCATCTTGATGCCAAAGGCATCCATCACGACTTCCATCGTGGCGCGCTGGCCGGAACCGGGGTTACCCACGTTCACGCGCTTGCCCTTGAGGCCTTCGAAGTTCTCGATGCCGCTATCGCCGCGCACCAGGAGGGTGAAGGGTTCGGGGTGGACCGAGAACACCGCGCGAATTTCCGGGAACGGGTTGTCGGCGAATTTCGAGGTGCCGTTATAGGCATGGTATTGCCAGTCGGACTGGGCCACGCCGAATTCAAGCTCACCGGCCTTGATCGTGTTGATGTTGTAGACCGAGCCGCCGGTCGATTCCACGGCACAGCGGATGCCGTGCTCCTTGCGCGACTTGTTCACGAGGCGACAGATTGCACCACCGGTCGGGTAGTAGACGCCGGTCACGCCGCCAGTCCCGATCGAGATGAACTCCTGGGCGGAGGCCGCCGTGGAGAAGGTCATGGATGCGACCAGTGCCGCACCTGCTAGTTTCAGTTTGGAAATCATCTTAAGCTCCCTTGTTGATGACTTTGTTGATTGCGAAATCGTTTATTCGAGCGCCCCGAATTCTCCGAGACGTCTGTTCCGGGCTTCCACATCCCGTATTCTTTGGCTGGCATTTTCTCCCGAACGCGCCACAAGCATGGCGATCATCGTCTCCATCAACACCAATGTCGCCGCGTAGGACGAGAAAAACTGCGGGCTGTCCGATGGCACGATGAACGAAAAACTGGCATGTTGTAAAGCCGGGCAGGTGTGGCTGTCGGTCAAAACGATGGTTTTGGCCCCGGCTGCACGGGCCATTTCAGCGGCATGGACAGCGCGTGATGCGTAGGGGGTTTTGGTGACCACCAGCAATACATCCGTGTCTTGCAGCGTTGACAGGGTCGCCCCAAGCGAAGCGCCCATGCGGCCCGCGAGCGTCCAGTTGGTGCAGAAATAATTCGCAAGATAGGCCATGTATTCGACGATACCGGTTGAACTCAGCGCACCAAACAGCACCACGCCGCGCGCCTCGGCCAAAGCGTCGACGGCGGCGTCCAGCCTTTTGCGGTCAATTGTCTCGGCCAGATCGGTGATGTTCCAGATGCAGGCACCGGATTGACGCTGCAGGAAGGTCACGCCCTCCCCCTCGTCCAGCTTCAGGCGCTCGGCGCGTTCCGAGAAGGACATGGCCCGCCCGCCGACCGCACCACGGCACAACTCGCGCATGTCCTCGTAGGTCTCGAAACCCAGGGTTCTTGCGAGACGCGACAGGGTTGCCGGGGATACGCCGCTTGCAGCAGAAACAGAGCGCAGCGAACGCGCCGCCACGTCAACCTGATTGGCCACGACGTAATCTGCCGCATCCTTCAGCTTGGCGCTGAGGTCGGAATAAGAATCGGCAATGCGGTCTTCGATCCGGGCAGACTGGGTCACGAATCCCTCCCTATTGACACGAATTTTTCATCCGTATTATTTGAAGTCAACATAAGAAACATTTGTTTCAGGCGCAAAACCGGAGTTCGCGCATCATGACGGCCAAGGCCCGCCCCCTCTTTTCCCCATCGGAATGCCGCCACCCTAGCATCATGTCACCGCTCAAGATCACGGTGGCCCCGAACGGTGCGCGCCTTGGGCATGAAAACCACCCGCAACTCCCTGTTACAACATTGGAAATTGCCCGAGAAGCGCGACTTTGCCAGAAGGCGGGAGCGGATGAAATCCACCTGCATGTGCGGGATGACGAAGGGGGCCACAGCCTTGATCCGGGACGCTACCGAGAGGCGATGGAGGCAATTCACGAACGTGCACCGGGACTTTCAATCCAGGTTTCGACGGAAGCCGCCGGGCTGTTCGATGTTGCGACTCAGTTTGAAACGCTGCGCGCCCTGTGCCCAGCCGCCGCCAGCATCTCGATTCGCGAGGTGATGCGGAGCCCGGAACAGGCTGCGGAGGTGTATGGGTTTGCGGGTGAGGCCGGAATTGCCGTTCAGCATATCCTTTACGATTCGCAGGATTTGCGATTGCTCCGCGCGCATTTGGCGGATGGAACAATCCCCGGTCAAATGCGCGATGTGCTGCTCGTGATGGGGCGCTATGATCCACCGTGTTTTGCCAGGGTCGACAACGTGGCTGGCATGGTTGCCGCGCTTGACGAGGAGTTCCCGAATTGGACCGTCTGCGCCTTTGGCCCGACCGAACATGCGGTCGCTTGTGCCGCGATGGAAGCCGGTGGCCATGTCCGCATCGGCTTTGAAAACAACCTGTTTCGCCCTGACGGTCGACTTGCCGTCGACAATGCCGAGAATATCGCCCGTGCCGTTCAGGCCGCGCGTAATCTTGGCCGCCCCATGCTCAAAGAGGTCGCCCAGACATGAGCCATATATTTCCCCGCCACTCCCGCAAACAGCCACCGATGGTATCGCATGGTGAAGGTCCGTTCCTTTATGACACGGCGGGCAAGGCGTATTTCGACGGGTCCGGTGGCGCGGCAGTGTCCTGTCTTGGTCATTCGGACGCGGATGTGATCGCGGCGATCAAGACGCAGGTCGATGAGGTTGCTTTCGCGCATACGAGCTTTTTCACATCAGCACCCGCGGAAGCCCTTGCAGACAAGCTGATCGCGCATGCGCCTGAAGGGCTTGATCGTGTTTATCTCGTGTCAGGCGGTTCCGAAGCGATGGAGAGCGCGCTCAAGCTCGCCCGGCAATATATGCTCGAGAAGGGCGAAACCGATCGCCGCCATATCATCGCGCGCCGCCAGAGCTATCACGGCAATACGCTTGGCGCGCTGGCCACGGGCGGCAATGAATGGCGGCGCGCGCCCTTTGCGCCCCTCTTGATGCAGACCCACCATATCGCACCCTGTTTCGCCTATCGCGGCCAGGAACCGGGCGAGAGCCTTGAAGCCTATGGGCTGCGCATGGCGCAGGAGCTGGAAACAAAGCTTGAGGAACTGGGCGCCGAGAACGTCCTTGCCTTCGTGGCCGAGCCGGTGGTCGGCGCGACGGCAGGCGCCGTGCCCCCGGCACCGGGGTATTTCAAACGTATCCGCGAGATTTGTGACCGTCATGGCATTTTGTTGATCCTCGACGAGGTCATGTGCGGCATGGGGCGCACCGGCACACTGTTCGCGTGTGAACAAGACGGGGTTGCGCCGGATATTTGCGCCATCGCCAAGGGGCTGGGGGCCGGTTATCAACCGATTGGCGCGATGCTTTGCAGCGGAGAGATTCACGATTGCATCCGTGACGGGAGCGGCTTTTTCCAGCATGGGCACACCTATCTTGGCCATCCCACCGCCGCCGCCGCGGGATTGGCCGTGCTTGGCCGGTTGGTGGACCAGGGCGTTGCGGCGCGGGTCGCCCCCATGGGCGCAAAGCTCCGCACGGCGTTGGACGATGCCTTTGACGATCACCCCAACGTGGGCGACATCCGCGGGCGCGGTCTTTTCCTTGGGATCGAACTTGTCGAGGACCGGGGCACCAAGGCCCCGCTGGACCCCAACTTGAAAGCGCAGGACGGGATCAAGGCGCGGGCGTTCGAGGCCGGTCTTATCTGTTATCCGATGGGGGGCACGATTGATGGGCTGCGCGGCAACCACATCCTGCTCGCTCCGCCCTTCATCATGGAAGACGACCATATCGGCCTCATCATCGACGCTTTGAAGACGGCCATCGCCCCGGAGGCACTGAAAGGCTGAGCTGGCTGGCGCTCAAGGTATATTCACGCTAGGACGGGCTATCATTTCCGCAGAATTTCGGATGCCATGCCCGTCAAACTCGCCTCTCTTTCCGATCTCGCCGCCCTGCCGTTTGACGATATCATAGATGTGCGTTCTCCCGCTGAATACGCCGAGGACCATGTCCCCGGCGCCATCAGCCTGCCGGTCTTGTCCGATGAAGAACGTGCGCAGGTCGGAACGGTCTACGTCCAGCAGGACCGGTTTCTTGCCCGCAAGATCGGCGCGGCTCTTGTCGCGCGCAATGCGGCATCGCATCTGCAGGGGCCGCTTGCGGATCGGACGGGAGACTGGCGCCCGCTTGTGTATTGCTGGCGCGGGGGGCAGAGATCGGGATCTTTCACGTCGATCCTGCAACAGGTTGGCTGGCGCGCGGATGTGATCGAGGGAGGTTACAAGAGCTATCGCCGCCTTGTCGTGCGCGCGCTCTACGATACGCCCTTGCCACATGACATCGTGCTTATCGACGGTGGCACCGGCACGGCCAAGACCCGCCTTCTCGACCATATCGCACAGCAGGGCGGACAGACGCTCGACCTTGAAGCGATGGCAGAACATCGCGGATCGCTTTTTGGCCCGATCAGCGCGGCGCAACCATCGCAAAAGAGCTTTGAGAGCCGCCTTGCCACGGCGCTGGCGCGCCTTGATCCGGCAAAGCCGGTCTTTGTCGAGGCCGAAAGTTCGAAGATCGGGCGCATTATCCTTCCCCCGAGCCTATGGAAGCCCATGACACGGGCACGGGTCATCGTGCTTGAAGCCCCGCTGGACGCCCGCGGCGCACATCTTCTGAGGGCTTACCCGGATTTGATCGCAGATCGCGACAGGCTCGACGATGTTCTGGGTATGTTGGTGCGGTATCACGGGCATGAGCGCGTTGAGACCTGGCGCGCGCTGGCCCATTCCGGGGCGTTTGCGACGCTTGCGAAAGACCTCATCGAGGCGCATTACGATCCGCGCTATGCGCGCGTGTCACGCGAGGCGCCTGCCGAGGTCATCCGGCTCAAGACCCTGTCGGATGCAGAACTATCAGGGACCGCCGCGCAGATTCTTACACCTGCCGACAAATGATTTCGGGCCTGCCCTCTTCCATCACGCCGATGATTGCGGAGGCATGACCCGCAGCGCGAAGCGCACCCAGCGCGGCCTTTGCGGCGGGTTTCGGCAATGCCGCGAGAAGCCCCCCTGCCGTCTGTGGGTCATGCAGGAACACGGCGCGCGCGCCCTCTGCGTTGATGACCGGCGCGGCAAGGAGATTGGCCTCGTATATGGATGACCTGTGTCCTTCCTCCGCAAGACCCAGCGCGCCTTCGTAGAGCGGCAAATCGTCCAAGAAGATCGCGGCGCGCAGACCAGAGGCCCGGCATATCGCAAGGAGGTGACCTGCAAGGCCAAACCCCGTCACGTCCGTCATTGCGTTTGCCGCGGCAAGATATGCCGCGGCATCGCCCTGGGGTCTCCCCATGGTCTGAAACAGCTCCGCAATGTCGCGCCCATCCGCTTCGCCCTGCATTTCGGCTGCAAGCAGCACACCGCTTCCCAAGGGGCGTGTCAGAAGGAGGACATCCCCCGGTCTGGCCCCGGAATTGCGTATCGGGTCACCTTCGCAAAGCCCTGTCAGGGTCAGGCCAAGGGTCATCTCGGCCCCCATGGTCGAATGACCGCCGACGATCTCGGCCCCCTCCGCCCCAAGCACCTCTTGGGTGGCGCGCATGATTTCGGCCATGCTGCGCCGTTGCAGGGCTTCGGACATGCGCGGCAAGGTGATCGACAAGAGCGCGGCTTGTGGCTTGGCCCCCATGGCCCATATATCGCCCAGCGCATGAACCGTGGCGATGCGTGTAAAAAGACCGATATCTTCGGTAAATGCGCGAAGGTGATCCGTGGTCAACACCTGTCTGGCGCCGCCCACCGACAGGATCGCAGCGTCATCTCCGGGGCCAGATAGCACATCCTTGCGACCCGTCACGGTGATGCGCTCCAACGCTTCACTCAAGGCGCCGGGAGCAACCTTGGAGCCGCACCCGGCACAAAGCGGTTTGCCTGTGCCGTGCAGTTCGGCTTCGACGCCGAGGGCAACCGGGGACGGCAGTGTCGGGGGCGCCATCTTGGGGAGGTTGCGGAATTGATCCATGAATTTCTGGTCGATGCGGTTTTTCCACCCCCACAAGCCAGGGCCCGAGAGCGTCCGCCCCCATTTCTCGGCCAGAGCCTTTTTGCCGCCAAGGGAGATCAGCTTGAGATAGTCCTTTTGCGGCTTGAACGCGGAGAGCGTGCCACCGGACAGGGCAGCGATCAGGTTCCGGTGCAGGACAGGTGCCGCGCGCACGGCAAAGACCCCGGCCTTTGGGCGCGGTGCATGGCTCATATGGGCGCAATCCCCGGTCGCAAAGAGGCCATCGCAGCCTTCGACGCACAGCGACGCATCGACCCTGACAAAGCCATCATCGGTCAGGGGCAAGGCGCTTTCGGATAGCCAGCCATGAGCATATGCCCCGGCCGCGCCGACGGTAAAACCGCTTGCGATCTCCGTTCCGTTGGAGAGCGTCACGGAGGACGGGTCGATCCCGGTGACCCTGGCGTTCAAATGCAAGGCGATACCGGCCTTTTGCGCCGCCTTGGTCAACAAGGCCGCCGTCGGGCGATTGTGCCCGGCGATTTCATCTCCGGCCTCGATGACGGATATGCGGGCCGCGCCGACATCGCGTTTCAGCGCGTGCGCCATGGCCAGCGCAAGTTCCATCCCGGCGACGCCACCGCCGATCACGGCAACGTCTGGTGCAACTGTGCCTGCTTTCGCGTGGTCCAGAAACCTCCGCCACCCTGTGGCGTATTGATCGAGCGGTTTTGCACCGGTGGCGTGTTCCGCAAAACCCGGCAGGTCGGGCATCTCGGCATGAATGCCAACGTCGATCGAGGCCACGTCATAGCCGATCTCGCCGCGCCCCGCGACATGGATCGTCTTGTTCACGGGGTCGATGGCTGTCGCGGCTCCGAGGATCAGGCGAGCACCGGCAAAACGGGCCAGTTGCACCAGGTCGATATCGAGTTCCTGGCGGCTGTAATGGCCCGCGATATGGCCGGGGAGCATGCCTGAATACGGAGCCGTTGGGCCGGGATTTATCAGGGTGACGCGCGTTCCGGGAAGAGGGTTCATCCCCCACATACGGGCCACCAGGGCATGGGTATGCCCGCCACCGATCAGGACAAGGTCGCGGGTCAGGGGCAACGGGGTTTGCATCTGGATGATCTCTCCGGGAGTTTGGATAGGACTGGCTTAGCGCGTCGCGCAGGGCGGCACCAGCCGACGCAGCGACGCAATCAGCCGTTTTGCGAGGTCTGCGCCCCTTGCCGGGATGTTCTTCGCGTGAGGATTTGACGGCGCAGGAAGGCCCCCATGAAGAACGCGGTCAGGATCAGGACAATCGTTGGCGCCGGGGCGCTGTCAAGGAAGAAGCTCGCATAGGTTCCGGCGAGCATCGACATCATGCAGACCAGAACAGAGACCCAGAGCATCGTCGAGAACTTGCGCACGAGCAGGAAAGCAATCGCACCCGGCGCGATCAAAAGCCCAATGGCAAGGATCAGGCCGACCGCCGAGAGCGTTGCGACGATGGTCAGGGAAAGGGCCGCCAACATGCCGTAGTGGAGCCAGTTGACCCAAAGCCCCGCGGCCCGCGCCTGGGCGGGGTCAAAGCTATGCAGGAGCCAGTCTTTCCATTTCAGAGCAAGCACCAGGCCCACACCCAGGGAAATCATTCCCGCGGTCCACAAATCGGCGGCGCCGACGCCGAGCATGTTGCCAAAGAGGATATGGTCGAGATGGGCGTTGGTCTCTACCGAAACGAAAAGCACGATACCGATCCCGAACATGCCGGAGAAGACAACCCCCATGACCGTGTCCTGTTTGATCCGGCTATTGCCCGCGAGATAGCCCGTCGCCACGGCGGTGAACATGCCCGCGGCAAACGCCCCAATGATCAACGGGATACCAAGGATATAGGCGAGCACGATTCCGGGCAGGACCGCATGGCTCACGGCGTCGCCCATGAGCGCCCAGCCCTTGAGGACGAGGAAGCAGGACAAGAGCGCCGTCGGGATCGCGACGATCATCGAGATCAGGAAGGCGTTCTGCATGAAACCGAATTTGAACGGCATGAGTGCCATGGCGAGATCGAACTCCATCACGAGACCTCTTGTGCCGGGGTCGGGTGGGTGTTGGAGTCGATGGGCCCTTCGCGAAGCGCCCGCGCGGCCTTGCGGCGGGCCGCGAGAAGGCCGTGCTTTGGCGCGAGGAAGAAGGCGGCAAGGAAGATCGCAGTTTGCAGGGTGACGATGATTCCGCCTGTCGCACCGTCGAGGAAATAGCTGATATAGGCGCCAAAAAAGCTCGTAAGGGAACCGATCAGGACAGACAGAACGATCAGGCGCGGGAAGCGATCACAGAAAAGATAGGCCGTGGCGCCCGGCGTGACGACCATCGCGATCACGAGGAAGGCCCCGACCGTCTGCATCGCCGCCACGACACAGGCCGACAGGAGAATAAAGAATACCGCCTTGAGAAGACCGGGGCGCAGGCCAATGGCGCGCGCATGGTTTTCATCGAAGAAGGTCACCATGAGGTCTTTCCACTTGGCCAGAAGAACCGCCAGGGAGATAAAACCGATCAAGGCGAGCTGTAGCGTGTCCTCGGGCGTGATGGCGAGGATGTTGCCCATGGTGATGGTCTGGATCGAGATCGACATCGGGTTGATCGACACCATGAACAGGCCAAGGCCGAAAAACGAGGTGAAGATCAGACCGATGATGACATCGGCCTTGAGGCCCGAGCGTTCGGTCAGGAACAGCATCGCGCCCGCCGCCAAACCGCCCGCGATGAACGCGCCGAGCGCGAAGGGCAGGCCCAGCATATAGGCCCCTGCCACACCTGGCACGACGGAATGCGAGAGCGCGTCCCCGATCAGAGACCACCCTTTGAGCATCAAATACGCCGACAGAAAGGCGCAGACTCCGCCGACAAGCGCGGAGACCCACATGGCATTGGTCATATACCCATAGGAAAACGGCTCTAGAAGGAGGTCGATCATGCGCCGGTTTCCTTGTCTTCCGGCCCCTCTTCGGCGGTTCTCGTCTTGTCGCCATATTGCACGAAGGGGCGTTCGTCGTCGGTCAGGATGGTGACGGAGCGAGCATCCTCGTCGTCATGCAGGTCCGTACCACCAAGGGTAAAGTGGCGCAGGACACCGCCAAAGGCTTCTTCGAGGTTTTCACGCGTGAAGGTGGTTTCCGTCGGCCCGTAGCGCAACACCGTGCCCTTGACGAAAATGGTCCGGTCGCAAAATTCCGGGACGGACCCAAGGTTGTGGGTCGATACAAGCATGACTCGCCCTTCATCGCGCAACTCGCGCAAAAGAGCGACGATCTGTTCTTCGGTCTTCACGTCGACCCCGGTAAAGGGTTCATCGAGCAGGATCACCTGCCCATTCTGCGCCAAGGCACGGGCGAGGAAAACACGTTTGCGCTGTCCGCCGGACAATTCGCCGATCTGTCGGTGGCGAAAGTGCTGCATGTTGACCCGTCGCAATGCCTCGTCAACCTTGGCATGATCCGTGGCACGCGGACGGCGCAGGAAGCCCATATGGCCGTAGCGCCCCATCATCACCACATCCTCGACCAGCACCGGAAAGGCCCAATCCACCTCTTCCGCCTGCGGGACATAGGCGACGAGGTTCTTGCGCAGGGCATCGCGCACGCTCATGCCGAGGATCTGGATATCTCCCGTCGCGGCGGGCACAAAGCCCATGATGGCCTTGAAGAGCGTGGATTTCCCGGAACCGTTCACCCCCACAAGCGCCGTGACCGTACCGCGCGGGATTTCGAAACTGGCATTCCACATGGCCGTATGGCCGTTTCGATATGTCACGGTCACATCACGAGCGCGAATTCCGGCACCGGTGTCCCCTGCCCCATCCGGCGCCAAGAGCGTGGTGTTGGTATCAAGCATAGTGCGATCCTTGCGTTTCAGCGTGACAGGCAAGCACCTGGGTTCGGCGCATACCCGGGATTTAGTGCGTTGCGGCGGCAAGTCCCTCGGCAACCGTACGCGCGGTCACTGTCAGAAGGTCAAGGTAAGTCGGAACAGGGCCGCCCGCCTCGCTCAGGCTATCGACATATAGCTCACCACCATAAGCCGCGCCGGTTTCACGGGCCACCTGTTTGGCCGGGGCAGTGTTGACCGTGCTTTCGCAAAACACGACCGGAATGTCATTGTCGCGCACCCCGTCGATCACCGCGCGCACCTGTTGCGGCGTGCCGACCTGATCCGCGTTCATCGGCCAGAGATAAAGCTCTTTCATGCCGAAATCGCGCGCCAGGTAGCTGAAAGCGCCCTCGCAGGTCACCAGCCAGCGTTTCTGTTCGGGGATGGCCGCCACCGCATCGCGCAGCGGCGTGATCGTATCGCGGATGGCGTCTTTGTAAGCTGCGGCATTGGCCTCGTAGACAGAAGCGTTTTCCGGATCTTGCGCCACGAACGCCGCCTTGATGTTGTCGACATAGATCAAGGCGTTGTCGAGCCCCATCCACGCGTGGGGATTGGGCTTGCCTTCGTAAGACCCCTTGGAAATCGAAATGGGATCGACACCATCGCTGAGGGTCACGGACGGCACGTCCGCGAGATTGGACAGGAACTGTTCGAACCAAAGTTCGAGATTCATGCCGTTCCAGAGGATCAAATCCGCATCATAGGCACGCACAATATCGCGGGGTGTTGGTTCATAGCCGTGGATTTCTGCACCGGGCTTGGTGATCGACACCACCTCTGCGGCATCCCCTGCGACATTCGACGCCATATCCGCAAGCACGGTAAAGGTCGTCACAACCTTCATCTTGTCGCCCGCCAAGGCACCGCTGGCTGCCCCTAACAAAGCGGCGGCAAGTGTGGTGGCCCGGAAGAGTTTTGTGAACATGCGCATCTCCTTCGCGTCCTGTATATCTCACCACCCGAAACTGTAAATGAAAATCACTCGCAACTGTCAAGAAATATGAGAATCATTCTCAAAATTTGCTCCCCGACCAGATTGAGACCTTTACTTGAGCACAAGGGATAGTGCCGCACGCTCCAATTCATCAAGGGTCATGGCACCTTGCGGATCGTACCAATAGGCCGTCCAGACAACCGCGCCATGCAGCAATTGGCGCAATACGGTTGGCTCGACCTCGACCAAGCCCTCCGCCCTGGCCTGCTTGAAAACCGCGTGCCATCGGTCGAAATAGCGATTGCGCCGCTCCAATAGCTCTGCCTGCCCTTCGGGAGAAAGCGCATTCCATTCGTGCATAAGCACCGCAGTCGCATCGGCATGCGGGCCGTGGGTGAAGTGCAACTGGGTATGCACGAGCGCGCGGATGCGTTCCTCGATGTTGCCAGCCTTCTCCAGGTTCCTTGCCAGGGCCGCATCCATTTCAATGATGACCTCTTCCATAAGGGCGAAAAGGATGTCGTCCTTGCTCTTGAAATGGTGAAAAAGACTACCGGAGAGAATACCGACCTCCTCTGCCAATTCGCGCACCGTGCAGCGCGCAAAACCGCGCTGTCGGAAAAGCCGCGCGGCGGCATCCAGAATACGGCGCTTGGCAGGCCCCGGTGTGGGGCGGATTTTCGGCGCAGCCCCTGTCGGTCTGGTCGCGTTCATGGACATTCCCTCATGCTGCCGCCCTGTTTTCAAAGACCGAGTTGCTTGGCAATGATCTCGTTCATGATCTCCCGCGTGCCGCCGCCTATCGACAGAATCCGGGCATCCCGATAGAGGCGCTCGACCAGCGTTTCACGCATATACCCCATGCCGCCGAGTATTTGCACCGCGTCATATGTCACCTGATCGCACATATCCGTGGCAACGTTCTTGGCCATGGAGATTTCCTTGAAAATCACCTCTCCTGCCTGCATGCGCGCCGCGCAGCGATAGGTGAATTCCCGACTGGCCTCGAGGCGCGTCGCCATGTCGGCCAGCTTGTGGCGGATCGTCTGGTGCCGTGTCAGTGCAGCACCGAACGTCTTGCGCTCTCGGGCATAGCTGCGCGCGGCGTCGAAGGCCAACTCGCCGGTGACATTGGCCATTACGGCAAGGGTGAGGCGCTCTGATTGGAAGTTTGACGTGATGAGGCGAAAACCGTCATTCTCGGCACCGATGAGGTTTTCGGCGGGGACCATGCAATCCTGGAAATCCAGTTCGGCAGTATCGGATGCCCACCAGCCCATTTTGCGCAGCGGTGCTCCGCGGGAAAACCCCGGTGCATCGCAGGGCACCAAGAGCAGGCTCACCCCGCCATAGCCTTCTGCACCGGTGCGCACGGCGACCGTGTAATAATCTGCGCGACATCCGCTTGTGATGAAAGTCTTGGCGCCATTGACGACATAGACCTCGCGACCGTCGACGGCCTGACGGACGGCTTTGGTGCGCAGGTTGGCAACATCCGAGCCGCCACCGGGTTCCGTTATGGCAAGGGCGGAAATTTTTTCACCCGAAAGCACCTTTGGCACGACCTCGCGGCGCAGCATATCGGACCCAAAACGCACAACGGGCGGCAGGCCGATATCCAGTGATCCGAGGCTCGCCGCAAGCCCCCCAGAGCCTGCGCGCATCAGCTCCTCTATCCAGACAATTTTCTGAAATATGTCCCCACCAGTGCCACCGTATTCTTCCGGATAGCCAATGCCGAACAAGCCGAGTGCGCCGGCTTTTTGGTAAAGCTCTCGGGGAAAGGTGCCTCTTTCCTCCCATTCATCCACAAATGGTTTGATGTCGCGCTCGACAAAGCGCCGCGCGGTGTCGCGGATCATGTCATGGGCCTCACCGAAATAGTTTAACGACATGGGCTTACCTTCCTCTCCCGTGACACATGATGGCGCCGTGACCCGACGTAACAGGCCTTTACTCAACCAAGCGCTTGCTTGGTATCCTGTTTCATATTTATCCTCGAAGCAAGCACAACCGGGAATCGGCCACGACCCTGCCGACCCGAAGGAGGGAGACCCCATGCCTGAGAAAGTCGTCATCACCTGTGCGGTCACGGGCGTTCTCACCGATCCAAGGCAGCATCCGGTGCCCGTTACACCGGAAGACATGGCCCAGGCATCGCGCGAAGCCTATGACGCGGGGGCCTCTGTCATTCACATGCATTTCCGCCAGCAGACGCCGGGCAAGGGGCATCTCATGTGTTGGAACCCCGCAGTCGCGACCGAGATCGCAGAGGCGGTGCGCGACGCCTGCCCGGGGGTCATATTGAATTTCACCACCGGAACGATGGATCGGGACCAAAGCGGTCCGATTGCCTGTCTGCGCGCCGCCAAGCCGGAAATCGCCGCCTGCAATGCCGGTAGCCTGAACTACCTCAAGGTCAAATCCAACGGCACCTGGGCCTGGCCCCCCATGCTTTTCCAGAACCCGGTCGAGAAAATCGAGGAAATTCTCACCGTCATGCAGGAGACCGGCACAAGGCCGGAATTCGAATGTTTCGACCTCGGCATCGTGCGCTCGGTCGAGATGTTCCGACAGGTGGGCCTTGTCGACCAGGCGGATATCAACCTCGTGATGGGCGTCGCCTCGGGCATGCCCTGTGATGCTGAGCTCCTGCCGCTCCTGCGCAAATACATGGCCGGGGACGCGCGCTGGCAGGCAACATTGATCGGGCGTGAGGAGATATGGCCAGTACATCGCAAAGTTGCCGAGCTTGGCGGCCACTTGCGCACGGGGGTCGAGGATACGTTCTATCTTCCGGATGGAGCGCGTGCGTCGGGCAACGGCCCCTTGATCGAGGCGCTCGCAACCATCGCCGAGGAGTCCGGGCGCAGCATCGCCTCGCCCGAAGAGGCCCGCGCATTGTTCCTCTGAAACGCATTCGGGAAAGACCACCATGCCGAAACTGGATAGCCCCCTTGATCCGCAGTCGCCGGAATTCCGCGCCAATGCCGACGCGATGCAGGCCCATGTCGATCACTTCCGCGCCATCGAGGCCAAGGTCGAAGAGACCGCCGAGGCAGCGCGCGTCCGCTACGAGAAACGCGGCAACCTGATGCCGCGGGACCGGTTGAACCTGCTTCTTGATCCGGGATCTCCTTTCCTCGAGCTGAGCGCCCTGGCGGGCTATAAAATGTTCGACGACAAGGACGGAACCGGCGCGGGCGCAGGGTGTATTGCCGGGATCGGTCATGTTTCGGGAACACGCGCCGTCATTATCGTTGACAATTTCGCGATCAAGGGCGGCACGATTTCTCCGGTGGGACTGCGCAAAAAGCTCAGGCTTCAGGAGATTGCCCTCGAGAACAAGCTCCCAGTGGTGACGCTTGCGCAATCCGGTGGCGCAAACCTCGCTCATGCGGCGGAGATGTTTGTCGAGGGCGGGCGGGCCTTTGCCAACCAGGCACGCATGTCCGCTGCGGGTCTGCCGCAGATCACCGTAGTGCATGGCTCAGCCACGGCGGGCGGCGCGTATCAGCCGGGGCTTTCGGATTACATCATCATGGTCAAGCAACAGGCCACGACTTACCTTGCAGGCCCGCCTCTTCTTAAGGCCGCGACGGGCGAGGTTGCCACGGATGAAGAGCTTGGGGGGGCAGAGATGCACACACAAGTGTCCGGCGTTGGAGACTATCTTGCAGAAGATGACGCGGATGGCATTCGCATTGCACGGGACATATTGGCGAAGCTCGGCTGGGAAACGCCCCACGGCGGCAACAGGGATTTCCAAGACCCCGCCTTTTCGCCGGAAGAATTGATCGGGGTTGTCCCTGCCGATGCGAAACAGCCCTATGATTGCCGCGAAATCATCGCGCGCCTTGCGGATGGCTCGGACTTTCTTGATTTCAAACCGGAATATGATGCCCAGACGGTCTGTGGCCATATCCGTATCGAAGGGCAGCCCTGTGGCGTCATTGGCAACAATGGGCCGATCACGGCACCGGGGGCCGCCAAGGGCGGACAGTTCATCCAGCTTTGCGACCAGGCCGGACTCCCGATCCTCTTCCTGCACAACATCACCGGCTTCCTTGTCGGGACCGACCCCGAGCGTAACGGCATCATCAAGCACGGATCAAAGATGATTCAGGCCGTGGCAAATGCAAAAGTGCCGAAGATCTCGATCAATGTCGGCGGCTCATACGGGGCGGGAAACTATGCCATGTGCGGGCGGGGTTTCGACCCTCGGTTTCTCTTTTCATGGCCCAACAGCCGCACGGCCGTCATGGGGGGCGCGCAGGCGGGGATGGTCCTTCGGATCGTGGCCGAGGCCAAGATGGCCAAGGCCGGTGCGGTGGACAAAGCCAAGCTCGCAGCGATGGAGACCCAGACGCGCGACATGATGGACAGCCAGACCTCTGCGCTGGCGTCGACCGCGCGCATGGAGGATGACGGGTTGATCGACCCGCGGGATACGCGGCGCATCCTGGGCTATGTCCTGGACATCTGCCACGCGGCTCAGAAGCGAGACCTGCGCGCCAACAGCTTTGGCATTGCCAGGTTCTGAGGGAGAACACCATGCTCGAAACACAGGAACACAAAGACCTGCGGGAAACGGTTCGCCGTTTTGTAGAAACCGAAATCAACCCGTATTGCGCGGCGTGGGAAGCAGACGGCGTCATGCCGCTTCACGAGATTTTTGCCAAGCTTGGTGATCTTGGGCTACTTGGCATTTCTCGGCCTGTGACCAATGGCGGGCTGGCGCTCGACTATAGTTTTGAAACGATTTTCGCAGAAGAACTTGGTGGCGCGCGCGCCGGAGCAATCGGCATGGCGGTCGGAGCGCATACAAATATGGCGACACCGGCGCTCGCCCTGCATGGCAGCGAGGCGTTGCGCGATGCCTTTCTCACCCCAGCCATTCGCGGCGAAAAGATCGCCTCGATTGCTGTTTCGGAACCACATGCCGGATCGGATGTGGCCGCCATTCGAACCCACGCCAAGAGCGATGGTGACGACTATGTCATAAATGGACAGAAGATGTGGATCACCAATGCCACCCAAGCCGATTTCTTCTGTGTGCTGGTCAATACCGGGGATGCTGACCGGCACAGGAACAAGTCCCTCATCATCGTACCCGCCGACACGGTGGGCGTCAGCGTGGGCGCGCGGCTTGGCAAACTCGGCATGCGCGGGTCCGACACGGCGCCAGTCTTCTTTGAGGACGTCCGCGTCCCGAAACGGTTTCGCATCGGGGAAGAAGGCATGGGCTTCACCTACCAGATGCAGCAATTCCAGGAAGAACGCCTTTTTGGGGCTGCGATGACGATCAAGGGGCTTGAGCTTTGCGTCAGTTCCACCATCGAATATACCCGAGAGCGCAAGGCCTTCGGCAGGTCGATCCTCGACAACCAAGCGGTGCATTTCCATCTCGCGGAGATGCAGACAGAGGTAGAGGCGCTGCGCGCGCTCACCTACCGCGCGACCGAAGCCTATATCGCGGGGCAGGATGTGACGCTTTTGGCGTCGATGGCAAAGCTCAAGGCCGGACGTCTTGCCCGCACCATCCCGGATCAATGTCTCCAGTTCTGGGGCGGCATGGGGTTTGTCGAGGACAGCCTCGTGAACCAGCTCTACCGCGACCTGCGCATCGTGCCGATCGGTGGCGGCGCGGATGAGGTCATGCAGGGGATCATCTGCAAACTCATGGGGATCGCGCCCGGGCGCGGCTAGGAGCAAGGGACGGAACGATGGCCAGATTCGACAAGATTCTGATCGCAAATCGTGGTGAAATCGCCATGCGGATCATGCGGACTGCTCGATCCATGGGGTTTCGCACGGTTGCGATCCATTCAGACGCGGACCGGGACGCGCCGCATGTTCGTGCAGCTGACGAGGCGGTTCGGATCGGACCGCCCCCCGTTGCGCAAAGCTATCTGAATGCGGCCGCCCTTCTACGGGCGGCCCGTCTTACCGGCGCGCAGGCCGTGCATCCGGGCTATGGGTTCCTGTCGGAAAATGCAGAATTCGCGCGCATGTGCGCAGAAGCAGGCCTGGTCTTTATCGGCCCGTCGCCCGAGGCGATCGCGCTCATGGGCTCCAAGCGCCTGTCCAAACTGGCGATGCTGGAGGCCGGGGTGCCTTGTGTTCCTGGCTACCAAGGGCAGGATCAATCGGACGAAACGCTTGGTCGAGAGGCCGCGCGCATTGGTTTTCCGCTCATGATCAAGGCCTCGGCCGGAGGCGGCGGGCGCGGCATGCGTATCGTATCATCGCCGGATGAGGTTGCGGAAAACCTGATCTCCGCACGCTCCGAGGCGCTTTCGGCCTTTGGGTCCGATGACCTCATTTTGGAACGCGCGGTTCTGCGACCGCGCCATATCGAAATCCAGGTTTTTGCAGACGATCACGGAAACGTGGTTCATCTTGGGGAGCGGGATTGCTCGATACAGCGACGGCATCAGAAGGTTGTCGAAGAAGCCCCCTCGCCATCCGTTTCGCCGGAACTGCGCAACGCCATGGGCGCGGCCGCAGTGGATGCCGCGCGGGCCTGCGATTATCGCGGCGCCGGCACCGTGGAGTTCCTTGTCGATGCCAAAGGGGCTTTTTACTTCCTCGAGATGAACACCAGGCTTCAGGTTGAGCACCCGGTCACCGAGGCGATCACGGGGCTTGACCTTGTCGAATGGCAGTTGCGCATTGCCCAAGGCGATCCTCTGCCGCTTGCCCAAGAGGATATCCGGTTTTCCGGTTGGGCGATGGAAGCGCGGCTTTATGCGGAAGACCCGCAAAACGGGTTTCTGCCGCAAACGGGCAAAATTCTGCATTGGCAACCGGCTCAAGGCGCGGGGCTACGGATAGATTCAGGTATTGATACCGGCCAGAGCGTATCGCCGCATTATGACCCGATGCTTGCCAAGGTGATTGCATCTGGCGCAACACGAGAAGACGCGCGCCGCAAACTTGCCTGTGCGGTTGAAGATACTGCCTTGCTCGGGGTGACGACGAACAAGGCTTTCCTCGCCAAGATACTTCGGCATCCAGCGTTCATCGCGGGCGAAGCGACGACCGATTTCCTTGCAACGGAATTCGCGGGAGATTCCACGACCCGACCGACCGAACCGGATATGCAAAGCTGTGCACTGGCCGCTATCCTGTGGCACAGACAGGCAGGGCATGTGCCGGCATCGCGAAACGATATGGTTGATTGGCGCAACGCCTCCGCATCGCCTTGGCGCTATGTTCTCAGGGCAAATGCGGCGCCCATTCGACTGAGCCTGATTGCAGAGCATGACGGCAACAGGATGATCTACACGGTGCGCCACGAGACCAACGAAGCACAGATCGAACTGATCGACATTCACGAGACCCTTTGCATATTTGTCGCGGACGGGGTGCGGCAGAAGAGGTCTTTTGCCTTTGATGGCGAAAAGATTCATCTTGCAACCCGAGATGGGGCCATCGCCTTCGAGAACATCACGCACGCCCCGAAGGAGCGCGACAAGACCTCGGGGAGCGGACGACTTCTTGCCCCTATGGATGGCGCAATCGTGGCGGTGCGCGCAAAGTCCGGAGATCATGTCGTTTCGGGCCAGACGCTCGTCGTTTTGGAGGCCATGAAAATGGAACACCCGATCAAGGCCGATATGGACGGCACACTCTGCGACCTTACAATTCAGGAAGGCGATCAGGTGCGCATGCGTCAGCACCTTGCAACCGTATCGCCCGACGCCACGGACCCAAAGGAGACCTGAGCATGACGATCACTCTCTGGCATTGCATAGACGCGCGGTCTTTCCGTCCGCTCTGGGCGCTCGAAGAGATGGGTTTGGACTACGAACTCACCGTCCTGCCCTTTCCGCCGCGTGCACGGCACAAGCCCTATTTCGATGTGAACCCCCTTGGGACCGTGCCGTTCCTTCAGGACGGAGAGACCGGCATGACCGAAAGCGCGGCGATTTGCCAATACCTCGCGGACCGCTACGCGCCGAACCTCGCCGTTGCGGTCGAGGATCGCGACTATGGCGCCTATCTCAACTGGCTACACCAAAGCGACGCCACCTTCACCTTTCCGCAGGCTCTCATGCTGCGCTACGGTGTCTTTGAGCCGGATGACCGCAAGCAGCCCCAAGTCGCCGAGGATTACCGGCTTTGGTATCTTGCGCGCCTCCGGTGGCTGGATCGGCATCTTGAAAACCGAGACTGGCTTGTCGCTGATCGCTTTACCGTCGCCGATATCGCGGTTGGCTATGCGCTCTACCTTGGAGAATTCACGGGGGCGGCAACCGATTATACGCCGCAGACTCGCGCCTATCTCGACAAGCTGAAAGCACGCGAAGGGTTCAAGCGCGCACAGGCCCGGCAGGTTGAAGCCAATACAAATGCTGCGGATTCGGCACTGCCACAGCCCGGTTGATCGGTTCGCATCCCGGGTGCGGGCCGCATATCGCACTCTGCAAAAGCCTTTCGCGACGACCGGTCATTGCGCGCGCCCTTATCAGGGATAAGACGATACCGGAAGGGATGCAGCCTTTCTGAAGCGGATAAAAAAAAACCGGTAGCGCGGCTTGGCGCGCTACCGGTCCAATACTGATCTGGTCGGTTAAAGAAGTCTCAGGCCGTCGAAGGCGGGCCGGTCATGGTCAGCAGTTCTTCATGCTGCTCTTGCGAAAGAGGTTCCGTGATGCGCGCTTCTTTTTTGAGACCGCCAAATTCGGGCCACCTTCTCTTGCGCGCAGCAACAACGCTTTCAAAGCCCTCGGCTTCCGCAGTCATTTTACTATACATTTTCTTCCTCCAATGAAATATTGTTGGCTTCAGTAAAGGTAGTCTGCCTCACCTGCCTTTTCATTTCAAAGCTTTTCAGGGCCGCCGTGACGAAACTGACCCATCTTGATGCCAACCCACGCGAAAATCCGGCGGATTATGACCGCGATTTGGGCAAACTCGCGCTTTTGGCCGCGACGACATCCTCCTTTGGCGGATACCGCTTGGATCAAGCCATTTCGATCCTGCATGCCGCGCTCGTGACGGGGCAATACCGCCTTTATGTCGATGAAAACGAACGCCCTTCGGCGGCGTTGATTTGGGCATTTCTCGATGAGGAGATGACCGAGGAATACCTCGTGAAGGGGCGCCTGCCCAATGTTGCGGCATGGACCTCCGGGCCAGACTTGTGGCTTTTGAGTATCATCGCGAAAGGCGGACATGTGCGACAGCTGGTCAAGGATATCGAAGGCGAGCTTTTCGCGGGGCACGACCCAATCCATGTCTTGCGCCCCTCTCGCCACGGTGACCGTCGGGTCGTGGCGTTCGGGCGCGACGGAAAGGTGCGCATCTTGCGCAAGCTCCCCCCTATCCGAGAGGATGAATAAGGCATATCGCGAAAGGCGATGGGCTACGGCGTGAAACGTGCCGACCACATTTGTGGCGGTCAAAAGGTCGCCCATAGATCACCCTGACGCTTCCAAAAAAAGCGCCAGAGCCGACCATGGTGCCTTAGAACGCCACTTCAATCGCAGTTTTGGCGTCCTGTGCCTTCTCCAGAACGCGGCTTGCAACGGCGAGATCCTGAAGGCCAACGCCCGTGCCGTCAAAGAGGGTGATGTCATCCTCTGACCGGCGCCCTTCCGCAGTGCCGTTGATCACCGCCCCAAGTTCGGTGATGTCCTCTTCGACAAGCTCGCCCGCCGCGACCGCATGTTGGCATTCTCCGATGCTGACCGCTTGCGCCAGTTCATCGGTGAACACATGCGCCCTTGCGACCAGCGCCGTATCGACTTCTTGCTTGCCCTTCGTGTCGGTGCCCATACAGGCCAAATGGGTGCCGGGGCGCAACTGGGTTGCCTTGAGGATCGGCGCGAAGGATGAAGTGATCGTGATGATCACATCCGAAAGAGCCCCCAGGGTTTCGAGATCGACAGCCTCGAATGCAAGCCCCATCTCCCCTGCCGCCGCTGCCAGCCGATCAAGATGGGCGGGATTGCGATTCCAGCCGACGATCTTTTCAAAGTCCCGCTGCTCAGCAGCGGCGCGCAGTTGAAACGCGGATTGATGGCCCGCACCAATGATTCCCAACACCCGCGCATCCTTGCGCGCAAGATACGCTATCGAGACAGCCGAGGCGGCGGCTGTGCGCATGGCAGTCAGGTAATTTCCCCCAACAATGGCCTTCACACGCCCCGTGTCCGCGTCGAACAGGAACACGGTCGACTGATGATTGGTCAAGCCGTTGGCGGCATTGCCCGGCCAATAGCCACCGGATTTCAGCCCCAGGGCCAGTGACTTGCGATCGAAGCCGGACTTGAAGCCATAGAGCGCATCCGCATGGCCGAGCGCCTCGCGGATCACCGGGAAATTGCAAGCCTCGCGCGATGCCATCGAGGCAAAGACATTTTCGACGGCATCAAAGGCATCTTTGCGCCCGACAAGTCGGACTACTTCCTGTTCGGGAATAATAATCATCAGAGCCTATCCTTGCTATACGCTTCAACCAGGGACGAGGCGGAGGCGTTAATACGCCTTACCGCGCGCCGAAACGGGCCAAAGGGTTTCGACCTTGCCGTTTCGCACCCCGACATACCAATCGTGAATATTCGCGGTCGGGTCGCAATGTCCCGGCACAAGGCGCAGTTTGTCATTGACCTTGAGCGCGCCCAGCGGATCGGCAATCACGCCGTGTTCATCGGAACACTTGAGATACGCCACATCATCGCGACCGAAAATAACGGGAAGCCCGCTGTCGACGGACTGCACTTTGAGGCCTGCATCGCAGATTGCCATGTCCGCTTTCACATGGCTCATGATCGAGGTCAGAATGAAGAACGCATTTTCCCACTCGCCCTTGTCGATGCGATTTCCCTCCTTGTCGAGAATGCGCCCGTAATCGGCATCCATGAAGGCGTAGGAGCCGCATTGCAGCTCGTTATAAATACCGGAATGCGCCTCGAAATAGTAAGAGCCGGTGCCGCCGCCCGATACCAGTTCGCAGGACATTCCGTCAGCCTCCAGAGCTTCCACCACATCTTTCACCATAGCAATCGCGACATCGAGCTTGGCTTTGCGGTCTTCATACCTGTCGATATGCTGCATCGCCCCTTGGTAGGCCTGAAGTCCCGTAAAGAGGAGACCGGGTGCCGCCTCTATCGCCTTGGCGATCGCGACCACGTCAGCCGCGCTCGCGACCCCGCAACGCCCCGCGCCACAATCTATTTCGACAAGGCATTCGACCACATTGCCATGCGCCTGTGCCGCCTTGGACAGATCACCCACATTGGCAATATCATCGACACAAACGATGGTGCGCGCGCCAAAATCGGGGAGACGTGCAAGCCGGTCGATCTTGCGCGGATCGCGCACTTGGTTTGACACGAGGATGTCCTTGATACCGCCTCGGGCGAAGACCTCTGCCTCGCTGACTTTCTGGCAGCACACGCCGACCGCACCGCCAAGCCTTTCCTGAAGCTTGGCCACATCAACCGATTTGTGCATTTTACCGTGCACCCGATGACGCATGCCATGCGCCTTGGCGTAGTCGCCCATCTTCTTGATGTTGCGTTCCAGCGCATCCAGATCAAGGACGAGACACGGGGTCTGGATGTCCCCTTCATCCATACCCGGAAGGGCGGGCACGTTGTAGCCCACTTCCAGGCCGGAAAAGATATCTTCGGTCATTTGGACTCTCCCTAATTGCTCGACCAAGGCAGCCGGTCGAGATCGACATTGCCGCCCGTGATGATGGCGCCGACACGCTTGCCCCGGAAAATATCGGGGTTCTTGAGAATCGTCGCCAGCGGAACAGCCGAAGACGGCTCCACCACGATTTTCATGTATTTCCAGATGAGTTTCATCGCGTTGATGATTTCTTGTTCCGATGCGGTTGGAATGGCCGAGACATGACGCCGAACAAAATGCCAGGTCAGATCTTTCAGGGGCACTTTGAGACCATCGGCCACCGTCTCGGGCGCATCATCGGCGATGATCTTGCCGGCAGCAAGGCTGCGCGCCGCATCATCCGCTTGCGCCGGTTCGGCAGCGTAAATCGCGACCTCAGGCGCCAGCGTGGACAGGGCCAAACAGGTTCCCGAGATCATGCCGCCTCCCCCGATCGGGGCGACAACGGCCTCTATGCCTCCGGTTTGCTCCATGAGTTCCATCGAGCATGTGGCCTGTCCGGCGATGACGCGCGGGTCATTATAGGGATGGACAAAATTCGCCCCCGTGCGCTGCTGCACTTGTGCGAACACGGTTTCACGAGACGAGGTTGATGGCTCACATTCCCTGATAAGGCCGCCATAGCCTTTGACAGCCTCCTTCTTTGCCTGTGGCGCGGTGTGCGGCATGACAACGTGGCAGGGTATCCCCCTGCGTCCTGCCGCGTAAGAGAGCGACAGCGCATGATTTCCCGAACTATGCGTGGCCACGCCTTGCTTAGCAACCCAGTCCTCGAGACCGAACACCGCATTTGACGCGCCGCGCACCTTGAAGGCGCCTGCTTTTTGAAAGTTCTCACATTTGAAGAAAAGTTCCGCGCCAGTGATCTCGTTGAGACGCCGGGACGTCAACACCGGGGTCAGGTGGACATGCGGGGCGATGCGCGCGCGGGCCTCCAGGGCATCCTGAAATGAGGGAATGATCATGCCAGACCTCGCACCGGCTTGCGGAAAAAGGCTTGTGCCGCAGCCACACCTGCACCGGGTGAGATCGGGATATCGAAATCGGCCAGCGCCATTTCTGCGGTCGCGATGCCGGCGAGCGCCTGCACCTCGGTCAATTGACCAAGATGGCCGATCCGGAACAGCTTGCCCGCAACATCGCCAAGACCTGCACCGAAGGACACGCCATACGCGGCATCCGCATGTGCCACGAGCGCATTGCCGTCAACCTCTCGGGGCACGGCAATCGCGGTCACCGTATCCGAATAAAGGCTCGGCTCGGCCGCGAAGATCGGCACCCCCCATGCCCGCACAGCACGGCGCACACCCTCGGCCAGACGGGCATGACGCGCAAACACCTTGTCCAGCCCTTCGCTTAGCAGCGTCTCCGTCGATATCTTCAGCCCGTTCAGCAGACCGACGGAGGGCGTGTAGGGATACCCTGCGGAGGGGTTCATCTCGAGCATATCTTTAAAGTCAAAGAAGAACCGCGGCAGGCGCGCATGATCCATTGCCGCGATGGCTTTCGGGCTTACCCCGACAATTGCGAGTCCCGCAGGCAGCATGAACCCCTTCTGGCTCCCGGTCACGGCAACATCGACACCCCAGTCGTCCATGCGGAAATCCATGGAGGCGATCGAACTCACACCATCCACAAGAAGCAGTGCCGGATGTCCGGCCTCATCCATGGCGACGCGCAGGGCGGCGATATCAGAACGCACACCGGTAGCCGTTTCGTTATGGGTGGCCAAGACAGCTTTGATCTCGTGGCCTTTATCCGCATGCAGTATCTCTGCGAAAGCATCTATCGGAAGCCCCTGCCCCCACGCGGCATCGGCCCGGCGCACATCCAATCCGTAGCGTGTACACATGTCGATCCACTTGCGAGAGAACATGCCGAAGTCAGAGGCGAGCACCGCATCTCCAGGCGATAGAGTGTTGCAGATTGCAGCCTCCCAGCCCCCCGTTCCAGTTGCCGGGAAGACAATTGCCCTGCCGCTTTCTGTCTTGAGAACGTGTCGCACATTCTCAAGTGCGGGGAAAAATATGTCGCGGAACTTGCCAGAACGGTGATCCAACGTGGGAATATCGCAGGCTCGACGGATCGGTTCGGGAATATTGGTCGGTCCGGGAATGAAAACAGGGTTCTGATCTGACATGGCGATTGCGACCTCTTTGACGTTCACCCATCCCTATCAGGATGAAGATCCTTCCCACAATTTTTTCGAAAAATATTTTCGTTTTACCGCAATCTCCATTTACCATATATATTTCAGCAGCTTAGTGTTTTTCTTTGAGGGAAATACTTTTTCAAATTAATACAGGAGCCGATAAAATGCCGGGCGAGACAAAGAAACGGAACCGGGGGCGTCCACGGGGGTTCTACGACCAGACAGATGTGAATACGATCCAGTCGCTTGATCGTGCGCTGCACATACTTTCAGCTCTTTCTGAAGAAGATGGCGCCTCTCTCACCGAGCTTTCGGAGCGCACCGGGCAATCCCCGACAACGACCTACCGCGTTCTGTCGACTTTTCTTTTGCATGATATGGTCAGCTTCGACCGTGACATGCAGATATGGAATATCGGCCCCGGCGCTTTCCGCATTGGATCAACATTCCTAAATCGCACCAACCTTCTCGCCACGACGCGCCCGATCATGCAGCAATTGATGCGCGAGACTGGTGAAACGGCCAATCTCGGCATTGAGCGAGACGGGCGGGTCATGTTCCTCAGTCAGGTGGAGACGCCTCAAACCATACGCGCTTTCTTTGCTCCGGGCACCCTAAGCCCAATGCACGCCTCCGGTATCGGGAAGGTGCTTCTAGCACAGTTTGCGATGGACCGCGTCGATGCGATCCTGTTCCAACATGGTATGCCTGCGCTGACAGGAAAAACGATTTCCAGGCGCGCGCAGCTTGACGCCGAGCTTGCGTCAATCCGCGCGGCTGGATTCGCGGTGGACGATGAAGAGGCGAATGATGGGATGCGGTGTATTGCGGCCCCGATCACGAACGCCTACGGAGAAGCCATAGCCGGTCTTTCGGTATCCGGGCCTGGATTCCGGCTGACCAAGGAGCGCATCATGGAGGTTGGAAAGATTGTCTCAGCGCATGCCAGAGAAGCCTCACGCGCCCTCGGGGCATAAGAGAAACAAGGCGCACGCACCGCTTTCGGTTACAGAACGTCTTGCTGTTCTGGCAACTTTAGGCATTGCCTTTCTCATTGCTTGGCTGACCCTCAGACCTGCCTCAGGCCAAATTCTTGACCTTGCCCATGCGGACAAGATCTATCACCTTGTCGCGTTTGGTGTTCTTATCTTCCCATGCGCATTCTTTTTCACACGGGGGCTCGTTTTTCTGCTTCCAAGCAGTGTGATCTTGGCGGGCGCAATCGAGTTGATCCAGCCCCGAGTCGGGCGCTCAGGAGAATGGTTGGATTTCCTGGCAGACCTCTTGGGGTTGGGCATCGGACTCCTGGTCGCAAGGCTTCTGCGCAAATCATTCGCTGCGCGGTGATGACCGTTTCCTAGCCCAGCAGTTCCAGACGGCTTTCCCCAAGTTCGTCGAAACCGGATTGTGCTTCAGATGCTCCGGAAGCATCTTGGATACCACGCATGACTGTATGCCTGACCGCATAGTAGCCCAATATGCAGAACAGAAGACACAGTAGCGCGAGCCTGCCGTCATGCGCTGTCACGATTCCAACACATGCCGGGATGGCCACAAGAGGCAGTACGACGACGGTTGTCAGGGGATTCGCATCGGCCAGCCCTATTCGGCTGTTCGAGTTGATCGCGAGCCAACGCATGACAATATGATGGAAATGCAGATTGTCCGCTTTAGTGATCGAAACCCTTTTCAAGGCACGTCGCAACACCGCCGCGGTGGTATCGACAAAGGGCCAAAACACAGTCAGGAGTACCGACCAACAGGACACATCGGGATTGCGTGCCATCAGGCAGACACCGATCCAAGCGACAAGAAACCCCACCGTATAGGCCCCGGCATCCCCGAGAAACAGCTTTCCAAATGGGAAGTTGAGGAAAAAGACGCCGAGCGCCGCGACCGCCACCCCTCCGGCCATCGTCGCAACTTGGAAATCCCCGGCGCCAAGAGCGATAACTGCCAATGCAATCGAAGCCACGATCGCGATGCTGATTGCCAACCCGTTCATACCATCTACGAGGTTGAAAGAATGACATACTGCAACAGTGGTGAATATGGTGAACACGACGCTAACCACAAAGATATCGAGCAGAGCGTCAATGCCCGGAGCCACGCCTGCATTGATGGTTTGCCCGGTGAGAACAACCATCATCAGGCTGCTGACGATGGTCGCAAACAGGCGCTCCCTTGGGCTGGCTTCGACACCAATATCCTCCAGCAGACCTGCAAAAAACACAGGAAAGACGGCGACCAGCGCATAGCCAAGCAACGGTCCGGTCACATCGTGGAGCAGGTAGGCGAAGACGAGCACACCCGCCGCGAAAGCCAAACCTCCGACACGCGGTGTTGGATGTTGGTGTGCGCTCTGGATTTCGAGATGAGCCTGACCTTTGGCGGTGCGGTGAATATGGATCGCCTTGGTGAGCACAAGCACGATGGACACGAGCAGACTCGTGAAGAACGCAGACAGGAACGCAATCAATTCAATTTCTAAAACCTGTGTCATCGCAAGACAGCACCTTGCAAAATCGTAAAAACTTGATCTTCGCGGAAACCCGTCAACCGCAGGCACCTCTTAGAAGCATGCAATGTCATTTCCGTGTCAATTTCCCCTAACCTCGTGGAATCTGACCCGAAACGACGCGAGCGCGCTGTGACCGGATCAAGATGCCGATGACAGAAACGATCACCAATGCCGCGAAGTCTGCATGCTGGTCACGCAAAGGCAACTATAGGTTGATATGCAAAACCTTGCTTCGCGAAAGCTTCAATTCAAATCATACAAAAAAGGCAGGCAAAACGGACCAAGGAAGGATGTTTCGAGCTGACCAGGTTTTTGGAGGCATCTGACCCCAAGAGGCCACCAATCACCGGCTAGTCCTTCCGGTTTGTGTAGCTATACCTGTAGTTGTAGTATTGATATTGTCCGTTCTTGGCCTTCCTGGCGTCAAAGGCATTCAGGATCGCGCCATTGATTTGCAAACCAGCGACTTCGAAAGCCTGTTTCATGGCCTCGACTTCCCCCTCGGCCGTCTGGTCAAAGCGCACCACAGCCAATATCGCACCCGCCACATCGCCCAGGATCACCGGGTCGGTCACTGCAAGAACAGGCGGGCAGTCCAAGATGATCAGATCATAGTATTTGTCCAACTCGTCCATCATCGCCTTGGCTGCGGGACGCATGAGGAGTTCTGATGGATTAGGAGGATACAGACCTGCCGGAATGAACTCGAGACCCTCGATCTCGGTCTGCTGTACCACAGCATCAAGAGGCTTCTTGTCGGATAGGTAATCCGCCAAACCCGGGGTGTCTTTCTTGAGATCGAAATACTTCCGCAATTGTCCGCGCCTCAGGTCGGCATCAATCAGGCAAACCTGTTTACCGGATTGCGCAGCGACCACCGCGAGGTTGACAGAGGTAAAGGATTTACCGGCATCTGGAGCCGCGCTGGTGATCACCACGGATTTAGACTTGGCATCAAGCATCCCGAAATAGAGGCTTGTGCGCAGGCTACGAAACGCTTCCACGGCAAGGTCAACGGGACTTGATACCGCCAGAATAGGCCAGGACCGATTCTTGCTTCCGATTCCCTCTGCCATCAAAGACTTGTTGATGGTCGCAAAAACAGGAATGCCCAAGGCCTCAATCTGTTCTGAGCTTTGTATCCCTTTGCGCAAAGCATTTCGCGCCAGCACGAAAGCCGCACCGATCAAAGCCCCCAAAATAAGGCAAATCACGAGGACCATGCTCTTCTTGGGCGCTATCGGATAAGGAAGTGCACGCGCCGTGTCCAGGATACGAACGTTTCCGATCGTGCTCGCCTTCAGGACGCGCAGTTCTTGCGCGCGGTTCAACAGTTGCAGATAGGTTTCTTCGGCCAATTCGAGGCGGCGAGTCTTATCGAAAACCTCGCGTTGGGTTCTGGGCAATTCCTCGGCTTCTTCTCGCAAGACCGCGATCCGCCCCTCAAGATGCGCCTTATTGTCGAGCAACTGCTTATAGACCGGGTGCTTGGGAGTGTAGTTCTCTTTCAGCGTTTCCTCTTCAAGCTGCACCTGGCTCAGTTCCGACTCTAGCTGGCTGATCTGTGTCAGGATACTCTCGGCTTCAAAGCCGAGGTCAATCGCGGTTTGCGACTGTCGATACTCGTTCAGATCACGTTCGGCTTCTGCCACGGCGGCTTCCGCCTCGGGCAGTTGCGCCTCAATAAAGTCGAGACTGCTCTCCGCTTCCGCAGCACTCCGTGTCACGTTTTGGCCAAGGTAAGATCGGGTGATCGCGTGCAATACCCGTCTTGCGCGTTCGGGATCGTTCGATTGGTAGGTCACGGAAAGTATACCCGACTGACGCCCCTTCTCAGAGACGGACGTCCGTCCGCGCAAGGCCGAAATCGCCGCGTCTTCCGAGACTTGCTTGAGGCCGAAATGGCGCCCCGTCCCTGCACTCAGGTCTCCCACCTTGACAGCGAAACCGGCGTCACTATCACGCAGCAATGCGCCAGTTTCACCAGAGAGAACCGCTCCGTTCGGCAGGTGAACATCAAACGTCTCTCCCACCCCCTTGATAAGAGTGATCTCCTGATTCAGCCACCGGGGCGGCACCTGAAGAAGGTCAAGTCGAAGCGTTTCATTCCCCCGCGCATAGGCACGCAAAAAGCCGACGTCAGGCATCGGAAAACCGACCCGCGTAAGCCCATAGCCAATAACAGGCAAATACTTGGGATAGGCTCTCCAATCGAGATTCAGGTCTGCCACGGCCTTCCCAAGCACCATCCGCGAGCGCATGATTTCGATCTCTGTGACGCTTTGAGGCGCGTTCTCGACCAAATCGGACAAACCGTCCGGCAGGGAAAGCTGACCGCTTTTCTCTTCGAGCTGCAATAGGGCATCCGCTTGGTATGTTGGCGGTGTGATCAGCAGATAGAACACGCCCAGCGCGATCGTGATCACCGTAAAGAAGACAATCCAGAGCTTGCCCGCCCAGAGCGTGCCGAGGAGGGCGGACAGGTCAATTTCGTCACTGTTCTCCCCAATGCTCACGCTTTTTCCCAGATTCGTCATTTCTTTACTTTCCATTCGGGGCAAGCTTTTGTGCCCAAGCTGCGGCACCAGCCTCGATCATTTCGAAGACAAGCTCGTGAAACTCTTCGGACCTGCGAAACGGATCAGGAATACCTTTTTGTCCCGTCCACTGATCGAACAGCATGATTTTCCCGGATAAATGCGGGCTAGAATCCGCAATCTGCTGTTTGTGCTCCGCCTCCATCACAAGGATCAGGTCGACCGCGCCACCAATCTGGGGATCAAATTGCCTCGCCTTATGCCCGTCAAGGGACACCCCATGTCGCGCCGCGACGGATGCGGCCGTTTCGTCAGCAGCATGCCCCACCAAGGCCCCTAGCCCGGCGGAATCCACCCGAAACCCTTTCAATTTTTCCCGCAAGACCCTTTCGCCCACGGGGGAGCGGCACACATTGCCTATACACACAACCAGCACACTGTTCATTTTGACACCTCTTGTGCCATCAATCCGCGAGGTCATCCAAGTTTCGCACGGCGACCACCGTGGGCAAGAGACCGGTAATCGTATCATTCCAACGCGTCAGCGGCGACCGGGTGACATAGACAACATCTTCCGGGATAAGGCTGAACTCCGTTCCAAGGAGCCATCCCTCAGGCGAACTGGTTTCGAGCTGATAAACGGTCGTCCGACCACCCACGCTCCGGAAAACGAAGACCCCGCGCGCATCCGCGCGCACCTCTTTCAGGCCGCCTTGGTTGGCGAGTGCCTGGGTCAGATTGATGGGTTCTTTCGCCAAATCCACAACGCTGGGCTTATCTACTTCGCCGAGAATATAGGCTTGCTCATTACGTAGTTCGGGCACGTGAACCACATCTCCGGCCCGAAGAATGGGATTGTTCTGCACGTAGTTCGCACGCAGGAACCCGTTCAGGTCGACGCCGTAGGTTCGGCCATTTCTCTTCACCGTGATGCGGCTCAAATCCGCCTCTTCGGTGGTGCCCCCAGCGGCGTTAACCGCTTGAAACAGGGTCAATGGCACCGAATTCAACGTTTGCTTGTTCGGATTATTCACCTCACCGCCCACGAGAACGCTCTGAGAACTGAACTCGGCAACACGCGCGACAACTTGCGGCTCGGGGATGATCAGGCGCAGTTTCTGTGACACATCGCTCCGCACTTGCTCAATCGAGCGTCCAGCGGCCTCGATCTCGCCGATATGCGGATAGAAGAAACGCCCATCGGCCTGCACGCGGAACCCGTTCTCGCTTGCGGAGCGGTCTGGCCCCGCCGGCATCGTCAACTCAGGGTGATCGTAAACGTCGATACTGAGAATGTCGCCCGGACCAATCCTGTAGGACCAGGAGGTGTCATACGGCAACTGCGTACGCGTGACCGGCTTGATGGCCTGAGTATAATTCTTGATATTCTTGGAACTCAGGCGAACCACATCGAGATCATCGGCAAGGTTGCCCTGCCCCTCTTCATCCACTGGGAAAACAGTGAACCCGTCGGTGCATGCGGCTAGGAGGAAGGAACAGAGCAAATAGACAGTAATTTTTTTCAACGCAGCGCTCCGGGGCCAGTTTTTCGCTGAGGACTTCCTACTCTACTTCGGCTCAAAGTCAATCTGTTACTCATTCGCATATTTTCTCAATAAAGTAGAGAAAAAAAGACCCAAAAATCCTGCGGAGACCAAGTTTTTGGCTTCCGAATACGAAGCAGACATACCCGCCATGAGGAATATTGAGGCCGATCGTCACGCCCATAAGTTGATACAGACGTTTCGCATGTGGTCAATGAATTTCACGGCCCCACCACTGTCACCAACAGTAATAGCCGACCGCTGACGCGCCCGGGACAGGCTACGTCCCGCCCCATGCCACGACACCACTTCTGCATCAAAGCACCCGGCGTTCGGGGGATTGGGTTCTCACGTGCAAACCAATGACCAAGCGGCAATGCTGCGTTTTCTGCAATGTTTCCGATGACAATCCCGGTGGGGATGCTAACCTCTCTTCATTCATCGGCAAGAGGACCACGTGCGCAGTTGCGTCAAAGAACGTCCCAGAGCCCGAACACAAAGACCTACATGTTCGACACGGAGAAAGACCATGACACACCTCAAACGGGCTCCAAAGGGAATCACGCTCGCGGCAACTTTACTTTTTGCTACCGCGACCACAGCTTCAGCCTTCACCGCCTGCCAAGTGACCGATACCGGGGGCATTGACGACTCCAGCTTCAACCAAACGGCCTGGAAAGGCGCGCTCGATGCTCAAAAGTCATTGGGAATTGAAGCGCGTTATCTGGAGTCGCAGGCCGAAAGCGACTATGATGCCAACCTCAATTCTCTTCAGGGCGGTGACTGTGATGTGATCGTAACCGTTGGTTTCTTGATGGGTGACGCAACCCAAAAAGCCGCCGAAGCCAACCCGGATCAAAAATTCTCAATCGTCGATTTCGCGTATGATCCCATACTCCCGAATGTGCTTGGCCAGGTTTACGCCACGGACGAAGCCGCCTTCCTCGCAGGGTACCTGGCTGCTGGCATGTCCCGAACCGGAATTCTCGGCACGTTCGGCGGTATCAACATTCCTCCGGTCACCATTTTCATGGATGGTTTTGTGGCCGGCGCGAATTACCACAACGCTCAGAAAGGCACCAATGTGATGGTGCTTGGCTGGGATCCCGTTGCGCGTGAAGGTCTGTTCACAAACAACTTCGAGTCCCTCGATGACGGGCGCACCTATGCGCAGAACCTTTATGACGAAGGTGCCGATATCATTCTTCCCGTCGCCGGCCCGGTCGGCCTTGGCTCTGCAGCCCTGGCAGACGAGCTTGGCACAGACGCCCTTAAGATCATTGGGGTCGATGCAGACCAGTACCTGACCGACCCGGAAAAGGGCCATGTATATCTGACGTCCATCCTGAAGCGCATGGATTCAACGGTGAATGCCGTGATTGAAAAGGCGCATGCAGGTGAATTCGAAGGGGGGCTTCTGGTCGGCACGTTGGCCAATGATGGCGTCAGCATCGCGCCCTTCCATGATTTTGAAGATACCGTTCCCGCTGAGTTGAAGGCCGAACTCGATGACCTTCGAGCCGGTATCATCGCCGGCAGCATCAAAGTCTCCAACTGACGGATTACAGACGGCCCGTTGCGCCTTTGTGCAGCGGGCCGTTTCCCTATCAAAGAGAGCATCACCCCATGGATGTCGAATTGCGCGGGATCACCAAGCGTTTTGGCTCAGTCGTGGCCAATGATGGAATTGATCTTCATATCCGCGCCGGAGAAGTGCTCGGCCTGCTGGGCGAAAATGGCGCTGGCAAGTCAACGATGATGAATATCCTCTCCGGGCTGTATGCACCCGATTCAGGGGAAATTCGCATCAATGGTGAGAAAGTTGTATTCGACGATCCCGGCGATGGAATCGCCGCAGGCATCGGCATGGTCCATCAGCACTTCATGCTTGTTCCGGTCTTTACCGTTGCCGAGAACGTCATCCTTGGCGTCGAGCCGACGGGCCGCCTTGATTATCTCGACCTCACGACGGCCCGCAAACAGGTACGCGAGATCAATGATCGCTATGGTCTCGAGGTTGATCCAGACGCCTTGATCGAAACGCTTCCCGTCGGAATCCAGCAGCGCGTGGAAATCCTCAAAGTCCTGTTTCGCTCCGCTGATGTTATCATTCTCGACGAGCCAACCGCTGTTCTGACCCCGCAAGAGGTCGAGGAGTTCTTTGAAATTGTCCGCTCCCTTCGCGACGCGGGCAAGGCGATTGTCTTCATTACCCATAAACTCCACGAGATCCTCGAGATCTCCGACCGGATCAGCGTTCTGCGTCATGGCCGGATCACCGGCGAAGGCGACCCGGCCAAGCTGACCACCGAAGCTTTGGCGGAGATGATGGTCGGGCGGTCCGTGAGCTTTACCGTGAACAAGACGCCCTCAAAACCAGGCGCGCCTATACTTGAAGTTTCTGACCTCTGCCTGCTGGATGAGCACGATGATTTCGCCCTCGACCATGTGAGCTTTCAGGTGCGCAGCGGCGAGGTGGTCGGTGTGGCAGGAGTGCAAGGGAATGGGCAGACCGAGCTTGTGGAGGCGCTTTCGGGGCTTACCCGCCCGGCTTCGGGCGCGATCCATTTTGATGGGCGCGACGTGACCCGCAGTTCGGTGCGCGAACGCCACCGCATGGGGATGGCACATGTCCCCGAGGACCGCCTACGGTCCGGTATGATTGCGAGTTTCACGGTTGCCGAGAACATGGTGCTCAATTCCTACTACGATCCGACCTATGGCCGGGGGGCCGAAATCGACTGGCCCAAAGTGCAAAGCACCGCCGCCCGATATTGCATTGATTTCGACGTACGCACCCCGAGCGTATTTTTGCCGGCTGGCCACCTATCCGGAGGCAACCAGCAAAAGATGGTCGTAGCGCGGGAGTTGGAGCGCGAGACCAAGCTCGTCATTGCCTCGCAACCTACCCGAGGTCTCGACGTCGGGTCGATCGAATACATTCACGAACGGCTTATTGAAGCGCGAGACGAAGGCGACGGGGTGCTTATCGTCTCCTCCGAGCTTGACGAGATCATGGGCCTCTCAGATCGCATACTCGTCATGTACGAAGGACGAATTGTCGCCGAGTTCGATACATCAAAAGGGCCCGTAGACCGCAACGCGGTCGGTCTGGCAATGGCGGGGGCCACCGCATGAATGAAAACGTGAACGACAAACTGGATAGCGCCACCAAAGCACTATTGGAACGGACAACGCGTGGACGACAAGATTTCGAGACCCTTGTTGTCGTTCCGATTTTTGCCGTGTTCGCAGCCCTGTTTCTCGGTGGCCTCATTATGTTGGCCACGAATGTTGATCTTGCCACGATCGGCAAAAGCTATGTCGCACTGGCACGCGGCTCTGTGGGCTCGCTCTCCGCGCTCTCGGAAACCCTGACTGCGGCGATCCCGCTTGTGCTTGCGGGGCTTGGCCTTGCTCTTGGTTTCCGGGCCGGCCTCTTCAATATCGGGGCCGAGGGACAGCTCCTGCTCGGGGGCATGGCCGCGGTCGTGGCAGGCTTCATGTTCGACGGGCTGCCTTGGATGATCCATTTGCCCGTCGCCCTCTTGTCCGGGGCTCTGGTGGGCGCGCTTTATGCCTCTGTCGCCGGATGGCTCAAAGCAGCCACTGGTGCGCATGAAGTCATTTCGACGATTATGCTGAACCTGATTTCCTTCCGCCTTCTCGACTACCTTCTCCGTCAGCCATTTATCCAGAAAGAAGGGCGCGCCGACCCGATCTCCAAATCTGTTCCCGACAGCGCCGAGCTCCCCCGCTTGCTGGACTGGCTCGACCCCAACCTTCGCCTTCATGCCGGCGTATTTCTCATGCTGGCGGCAGTCGCCTTTGTCTATTGGCTTCTATTTCGTTCAAAAATCGGCTTTGCCTTTCGTGCCTCGGGCGAGAACCCACACGCGGCGCGCTACGCGGGTATGCGCTCTGGGCTTATCATCGTCGCCGCCATGGCCACTGCCGGTGCTCTTGCCGGCCTTGCAGGCGCCAGCCAGGTTCTTGGTGTCCTGGATCGCGCCACACCGGGATTTTCCGCCGGTATCGGGTTTGATGCCATAGCCGTCGCACTCATGGGGCGCTCACATCCGCTGGGCGTCCTGCTGGCAGGCCTTCTGTTTGGCGCACTCGAAGCGGGGGGACGGCAAATGCAGGTTGATGCAGGCGTCTCTATCGACCTCATCAGCATCATCCAGGCGCTCATTATCGTTTTCATAGCTGCGCCGCTTCTCGTGAAAACTCTCTTCCCGTGGAGCTTCCGCACGGACAAGAATGCAAAGGGAGTCTCAAAGTGATTTCTTCCTCCAAACGAACCAAGCCCCAGACGGAAGGGATTGATACCGCAAAAGCGCGACAGGCCCGGATTACCGGCGCCGTTCTTCTTGGCCTTTCCGTTCTCGTCCTCTTTGTGTTCGGTATGGATGCCTCTGGAGATGCAACATTTCGTCTCTCTCGTCCGACGGATCCATGGGCGCTTCCCAACCTTGTTGTCCCGGCCGGACCTTTCAACTACGTGGCTGGAGCACTTCTCGCCTTTCTAGGCGTGCGCCAGTTCCTGCAAGGCGGTGTGCGCTGGACTTCGCTGTCACTCGGGTTCGGCCTGGCATTGCTTGTAATGGCATTTCTTGTCTGGGCTACGACGGGCAAGGCTTTCTCACTGACTGGCATGTTTCAAGCCACAATGGTGCGCGCGGTCCCTATCGCCTTGGGTGGCCTCGCAGGGGTGCTTTGTGAGCGCGTGGCCGTGGTCAATATCGCCATTGAAGGCATGCTTCTCGCCGGCGCCTTCACTGGCGCCTTGATCGGCTCTCTTCTTGGCGGCTGGGGAGGCCTTGTCGCGGCAGTCATCGTCGGCGGAGCCTTTGGTTTTATCCTGGCAGCTCTTGTCGTGACATACCGGATGGACCAGATCATTGCAGGGGTTGTGATCAACCTTTTTGTCCTAGGATTGACAAGTTATGTCAGTTCTCAAGTGTTCTCCGAGTATCGTTTTCTCAACAACGCCCCGGTCTTCCGTGCCTACAAGATTCCTCTGCTCGGCGACTTGCCGGTCATCGGTCCAATGCTCTTCAAACAGAACCTCTTTGTGTATGGCGCGCTCATCCTCGTTGCCCTTTCGACCTATTACCTGTTCTTCACCCGCAGCGGGCTGCGCGCCCGCGCCGTTGGCGAGCATCCCAAAGCGGCGGATACGCTTGGCATTAATGTTTATCGAACACGGTATATCCACGTCACGCTCGGTGGAATGGTGGCTGGCTTTGGCGGTGCATGGTTCACCCTCGGCTCTGTCGGGCGGTTTGACGAAAACATGACTGGCGGGCGCGGTTTCATTGGGCTTGCAGCCATGATCTTTGGTCGCTGGCATCCTGTCGGAGCGCTCGGGGCCGCGCTTGTCTTTGGTTTTGCGGATTCGCTCCAGCAAAAGCTTGCCCTGCTGCGAACACCTATCCCCTCGGAATTCCTTGCCATGTCGCCCTATATCGCGACGATTATCGTCGTGGCAGGTTTCATAGGCAAAGCCCAGCCTCCTGCGGCTGATGGCAAGCCCTATGTCAAAGAATAAGTAAGCCCGCCCCCTGGGGGCGGGCCAAGTTCCCACACATCCAAATGTCTCAAGTGATAAGCACAGGAACGGGTGATATACTTGTCACCTTGTGGCTCACGGAGCCGAGCATATAACCCTCTGAGGCGCCCAGCCCACGAGAGCCGACCACGATCAGGTCACAGCCTTTCTCTTTGGCAAACGCGATGATCGTGCGCGCCGAAGGCCCCCCCTTGATATAGGCGTGCACATTTTCAACACCCAATTTTTTCGCACGCGCCTTGGCATGCTCACCAACCTCTCTGGACGCTGAGCGCATGACATCGTCGAGGTTGCCGCCCTTTTCATCGCTGCCGCGAACCATGGAGAGGGATGCCTCCAGGATGGAGTGATGGCGATAGACGGTAAGCACCACCAACTCCGCGCCGCTTAATTTGCAAAGCTCGGCTGCCTTGTCCAAAGCCGCATCCGCGCCTTTCGAGCCATCATGAGCCAGAAGAATTTTCTTGAACATCTTGGCCTCCTTATTTGCCGAACGCGAGATCGCGTAGGAAGAGCGCAATCTGAGGGAAGAAAATCAACAACACCGCAACCGATAGAAGCATGAAAATGAACGGCGGTGTGCCGCGCACCACTTCTGCATAGGGGCGTTTGAACACCGCGATGGCAGTGAAGATGTCACAACCAAAAGGCGGCGTGGCGCTGCCAATGGCGACCTGCAACGTGATGATTGTCCCGACCAGAACCGGGTCCAGCCCGACGGACTGAACCACCGGTGCGAAGATCGGCACTAAGATCAAGATGACCACGATCGGGTCAACGAACATACAGCCCACGAAGAAGGCGACCGAGATTGTGAACAGCACGCCATACTGCCCCATTTCATCAATACCGATACTGCCTAGAACCTGCTGCGGAATTTGCGCGAAACTGATGACATAAGAAAACGCGGCACCGGCTCCGACAAGGATAAAGACCACTGCCGTGATCAACCCGGTAGATTTGGCCGTTGCGTAAAGCTGTTGCATGCTCATTTCGCGAAAAACCACCATTTCCAGCAAGAGCGCATACAGCACACAAGCGGCGGCCGCTTCGGTTGGAGAGAAGATACCACCATAGATACCGCCCACGATGATGACCGGAAAACCCAACGGCCACATTGCGCGCTGGATCGCACGTGCACGTTCTCCCCAGGTAGATTTCGGCTCGGTCGGCACATTGTTCCGGACGGCGTAAATGTAGGAGTAGACAGAGAAGAGGAACAGGATCAGAAGCCCCGGCCCGATGCCGGCAATGAAAAGCTCGGAAATCGACGTGCCCGAGACCACGCCGTAGATGATCATGCCGATGGAAGGCGGGATCAGAAACGCGATGTCGGAGGAATTCACGATCAAGGCCAACACGAAGCTGTCCTTGTAGCCTGCCTTGAGCATGCGCGGACGCAAGGGCCCACCGACCGCAACCACGGTGGCCTGTGTCGACCCCGAAACGGCGCCGAACAAGGTACAAGCCGACGCCGTCGATACAGCAAGGCCTCCCTTGAGATGGCCTACGAACGCCATCACCAAGTCAATCAGGCGATTGGCCGACTGGCCGCGCGTCATGATGTCAGCCGCAAAGATGAACATGGGCACGGCGATCAGACTGGCAGGCTGAATGCCCCCCAAAATCTGCTGAACCATTGTATCAAGTTGGCCCAAGCCACCGAAAAGAGAAACAAAGCCGATAAGCGACCCGGCGATGAGCGGGATCATCATGGGAAAGCCCAAGAGCAACAGAACGATCATCACACCAAAAATTGCAATTGCCATGGTCTCAGACCTCCTCTGCAGCGTTGTCGGAATATCCCTCAAGGGTACTGGTCGAGAGCCAGATATCCTTGTCGATCAGGTTCTTGATCGCGGTGAGCGCGTATTGCAGCCCGGTCAGGAAAAATCCAAGCGGTGCCCAAACGATAATCCACCAGACGGGCACCTGAAGTGCCGGAAGCACCCGCCCGCGAGAGGCCTGAGTAGAAACGTAGTCAACCGAATACCACGCCAACAAGAACATCGCCGCCGCAGTTGTCAGCGCAATCACGATCATCAAGACCTTGCGCAAAGGAGGCGGCATCGCATCGAAGAAGGCCGACATGCGAATATGCCGTCCGTGGCGCGCAGCATAGGAAATTCCGGCGAAGGTAATGAGCACGATCAACGCACGATTCACCTCCTCCGAGAAAAACAGGCTTTGACCAACCACGAATCGCCCAACGACGTTCGCCATGGTGTTGACCGCCATCAACAACACACCGATGGCCAAAAGCACGGCCTCAATCCGCGCGATCGACACGTCTATGACGCCAAGAAAACCGGGCAGGCCAGACACGTAGTTGGAATCGTCAATATCATCACTGGTCACAGTCGGCTGCACCTGCGCCGCCAGTTCTGGATCTATCTCAGGGGCTTTGTCATCGTCACGCTTCATCGGCACGTTCCTGCATGGAATATTGATCTGGGGTGAAAGGAAAACAGCCGGGCCATCGCGAGAGCGACCGCCCGGCTGCGTGTTGTGAGAAGATCAGGAGATCATCCCGTGATCACTCTGCCGCTTCCAGGTCGGCCTTGAGCTGGTCGAGGATGGCCTGCGCCTGATCCCCACCGATTTCGAGAAACTCTTGCTCCACAGAATCCGCCGTCGCCATGAAGGGCTTGCGCTCTTCTTCACTCAGCGTGGTGATCGTCATGGAAGGCTTGGCTTCCTTGATTTTGGCCAACGATTCTTCGGTGAGACCAGACTGGTAGTCGATGATGTAATCGAAGGCGACGTCAATCGCGTCATTGACGAGAGCCCTATCTTCATCCGAAAGCCCGTCATAGAAATCCTTGTTCGCCATGACTGCTGTTGTGAAGTTGTTGTGACCTGCACGTGTGATATGATCGGTCACCTCGTACATCTTCGTGGACTCGATAAAGAAGGCCGGGTTTTCCTGACCCTGGATGATCCCGGTCTGAAGTGCCCCGTATACCTCGCCCCAAGGCAAGGGCGTGGGCGTGGCGCCAAACGCCTTGTAACTTTGCACCAGAAGCGGGTTGGTCATGACACGGAATTTGACCTCGTCAAGATCGGCAGGCCCAGTTACCGGTTCTTTCGTGGTCATCATGACCTCGCCTTCCGGGAACATGGTCAGAAGCTCAAGCCCCTGCTCAGCATAGAGCGGCGGGAAGAGCTCATTGATCGCTTTCGAGGTCTTGAAGAAGCTCGCCAGCTTTGCCTCATCCTGCGGAAGCAGATACGGCACGAAGAAAACCTGAGCTTCCGGGATCAAAGCGCCAGTAAAACCCGGGGACTGATCCACAAACTGGAGAATGCCTGACTGGGTTTGCTCCATGATACTGTCAGATTCGCCAAGCGTACCGAACGGGAAGAGTTGGACCTGGTGATCGGAGTTCGCCTCGATCTCTTCCTTGAATTTCTGGGCAAATTTGCCTTGGACTTCGTCCATTGCCTCTTCGAATGCATAGCGCCAGGTATCGGCCATTGCACTTCCGGTCCCCAACATCAGGGCCATGGCACTGGTGACGAAAAATTTCTTGTAAGACATTACTGTTTTCCCTGTGATCTCGCCTCCCGCAGTGCAGCTGTACTTTCACGAAAGGCTTGGTTTCAGGCCGCGGACTTTCACCAATACGGCTTCCAAGGAGGGTCTGATGGAGGAATTCCCAAGTCAATCCTTAGATTGAACCATGACAATTTCTCAGATTTGCATCAGTTATATGGTAAATTCACGCCATCTACCGCAGGCAACACATTTTTGACGATACGCAGCGCAGCCGCCAAATCCTGTCTTCCACATGACCCTAGGCACAAACGAACTCCGGGCTTTGTTTCAGAGACGATGAACCCTGTCCCGGTCGCGAGAGCGACACCATTTTCGAGTGCGATCTGCTGAAACGCATTTTCGTCTGCGGCCTGCGGGAGTGGCAGCCAACGATGCAGGCCATGCCGTCCACCGCAACTACGCGTGCCAAGAATGGACTCTGCAAGGCGGTTGCGCGTGAGCAATTCTGCCCGCTGCGCACCAAGAAGGTGATCCGCAACACCACTTTCGATCCAATCCTTGGCAATTTCAGCAATCAGGGGGGTGACCATCCACGAGGTGGACAAGTGGCGGTTCACGACGCTTTCCACGTGCTTCTGAGGCATTGCCAACATACCGATTCGTAGGCCCGGCGACAGGCATTTTGTCATCCCGGTGAAATAGAAGGTATGTTGCGGCGCGAAGGTGGCAATGGGTGGAGGTCGACGCGCTGCCAACGGACCCAGAGGATCACATTCCAGGATGCTCAGCCCGGCTGCTATTGCCACTTCTGCAAGTTCGGCCCGACGCTCAGCATCCACGGTCCGAGCGGTTGGCCCTGCACCCGATGGAAGCAGGAACACTGCCTTCAGTTGCCCCCCGGCTTCCTGTGCCGCCTCGCGCAGTGCCATCGGGCACATCCCTCGCCCATCACAGGCGATCCCCCTTAGTTGTACTTTCAGGGCACGCGCGGCTGGCATCAGAGTATGACTTGTCAGGCTTTCGGTCGCAATCACATCTCCCGGATTTACCACCGTCGACAAGGCGACATACATTGCCGGTGTCAGACCGTTTGTGACCAATACACGACCGGTCCCCACAACAAGGCCACAACGGCCAAGCCAGGCCGAGGCCATGGCGGCGTAGCGTTTCGCCGTCTGCTGGGGCCGGAAACCATATATGACGGTCTCGTCCAAGCGCCCGGAAATACGCTGCAAGGACTCGCTCCAAGCTTGGTTGATCTCGGGAAGCGCAACGGGAGTCATCAGTGAAAGATCGAACCGGGGGCGAACACTCGTCCCCTTATACCAAGGTGTGGTCACGGCCTCGCGAAACTGGGTCTTCACGAATGAACCACGCCCGACCTCGCCTGTGACCAGGTCCGCTCGGATAAGTTCTTCATAGGCCCGGCTCACCGTCTGAACCGAAAGCCCCAGTTGCCAGGCCAGGTCACGATGCGCTGGCAAGCGATCTCCGGACCTGAGCGCACCTGCATAGATCGCATTCGCGATGCCTTGGGCCAAGCTCCGATAAGCAGGCCTCGTGATATCTTCTGGGGTCAGCGGCCAATTTGACATAGGGGCAGTTTGCCCAGCATTGACAATTTGTCCAGCCAGCCCACGAAGACGCCAGCTCTCAGACCGTGGCAAACTCTATTCTCCTGCGAGCCTTGAGAGTGTTGTGTCGAATACATCTTGGTTACAAAGGCCTGGCGCTCGCATCCCGCCTCACACACCGCACTGGCCTCCGCCCTGCCGACTAGAGAGCATCACAGGTTGCACTATGCTAGAGTCATGCGACCTGATCTTTTCAACCATTTCCCCTTGCAGACGAGGCGTGTTCACGAAGCTTGCGCAGCAGGTGCCGTGCGCTTTGCTGTGGCAGGTAACAGCCCACATAAAACCCTGATGAGCTTGAGGAATCTATTTCAAAAAGCCATTGTGCTCTTGGGACTTCGGAGATTGTGCCTCTGCAAAGGCAGAGGATTGAGCGAGGGGTGTTTGCATTGCAACGAAGCCATCAACAAATTGCCAAGAACTCTCTACTTCTCAAAAGCATACCAGAAGCGCTGCAGGAGAAAATCTTGGCCAAGGCAACGCCCATCGAGTTGAGGCGCGGTGCGACGATTTTCCTTCAGGGCGAGCTTTCCAAAGCGATCTACATCGTGCTCGATGGATGGGTAAAACTATATCGCATTACCCCTAACGGTGCTGAAGCGGTGGTCGGAACTTTCACGAAAGGCAACAGTTTTGGCGAAGCCGTCGCATTTCGCAAAGACACCTATCCCGTCTCTGCCGAAGCCGCAACGGATTGCACTGTCTTGCGGGTGGATGCTGCCAATGTATTGTCCACCATTTCGGAAGATCCAGCAGTCGCAATCGCAATTCTCTCTGCTACCTTCGTACATCTGCACTCACTTGTCTCGCAAATCGAAGCACTGCAAGCGCGCACAGGTGCCCAACGCGTAGCTGAGTTTCTCATTGAACTCTGTGGCGAAGAGCAGACAGGCCACCAGAACGTTACTTTGCCCTATGACAAGGTTCTCATCGCGGGTCGCCTGGGCATGAAGCCCGAAAGCCTTAGCAGAGCATTTGTCAAACTCAGGAAATGCGGTGTGCGCATCAAGCAAAACCTCGCAGAAATTGAAGACATGCAAGCTCTTCGTGATTTCGCAGAGGAAGATCCTGCCACCGCTTGGCACTCGGCATGAACTCCCGCCTCCTGACTTTCTCGAGCCTGCTAGAACGCAAACGGCAGATGCTCTCGCAAATATCATCGTTCCCACGGCAACCAAGATGTCCCCCAAAGGGCGTTACCGCGTCCTCAAGGAATTTTCTCTCCGATCCGTTCGAAAATATCTTCCTTGATCAAGGCCCAGGATAGGCGCCAATAACAGGCGCATGCAAATGCCAGATCGTAATCCAGATTAAAACCGCCAATGCGAGGCGCGCGATAGACGGGCCCTTGCGTGGCATCCAGCGCCCCGTAAGCAGGGCCGCAAAAGGCATTAGCCCCGTGTGCGCCGTGAGCTGCGCCCAAGATGTTTCGCCCATCTCTCGCCGCCTGCGGCGTTCAACCAGACGCATACCAACGACGGAAAAAAGGGCAAAAATTCCAAAAAGAATTACATGTGCCAACGCGCCATTGGCCCAGACATGCACAACCGACCAAAGAAGTAGCGCCCAGAGAAGTGGTTGGCGTGTTATCCCGGCTATGCCGGGTTTATCGGGATCAAACCCTCTCACCCGCCCTTCAAATGCAAAGGGGTTTGGAGCCGCGGTGCCAAATACGACAAGCAACACGCTAAACGGCATCGTTAAGTTTACCGCCCAGCGAGATACAAGGCTTTGATCCCACAGTGTTACGATTGGCGCGCGATCTGCTGCCCAGATGACCCAAAACAAGAGCAAGGTTGAAAACAGGCTGAACACAAACGTGTAACCTCTAGGGCCAAGTGCGGCAACAAGACCTTGTTTCAAACCCAAAAGTGCAGGAAGCCGATGCGAGCCAAGGAAAAGCCCCATCGCAATTCCAAATTCAAGCCAACCCATACCTGAAATCCCTTTACGCGCCTGCCACGGCCAAAACCATCACAAGCATCATGAACAGGCCAAGCACAAGGGCGAAACCGTGGCCCCATGCCGGTGCCTCCGAAAGGCCTAGATAAGCCCGCAATATAGTCTGTGCCTTCGCCCACGCGAGCGCAAGAATGGCGAGAACGACCCAAGCCCCGCTCTGACCGCTCCAAGCGATCAATGTCGAAAGCACCGAAAACACCATCAAGACACCCCAAGCCCTCGTCGCCTGCATTTCTCTACCCCAGCAAATAAACGATTGGGAACAAAAGCACCCAAACAAGATCCACCATGTGCCAAAACGCCGTGCCGGTCTCGACATTTCGTGGTGACACCTTCCAGCCCACCAGCCCGAGGATGACGATCCCGGCAACGACATGCACTGCGTGAAACCCTGTCAGCAGGTAATAGAAGGTAAAGAAAGGGTGGGTTTCGAACGTGATCCCTGCGATCGTCGTGGCAGAATATTCCACGCCCTTGATCCAAAGGAACACCGCGCCCAGAAGAGATGCCGCCGCAAGATAGAGACGCGTACGGGCAATACGCCCGCTCTCGGACGCCCTGACCGCAAGCGCCGCCAACCAGCCGGATGTGACAAGAATAATCGTATTCACTCCTGCCAAGCTGCCATGCAGATGAGACTGCGCCGCCATGAAACCCGCGGGATCGGTCAGGCGAACGCCAAGAAAGGCAATCAATCCTGCGCCGAATACGAGAAGTTCTGAGATGATGAGAACCCACATCATCAGGTCACCCGGCAGAGCATCAAACCCTTTGTCGGGCGTGGCTTGGCCAAGCTTGCTCATCCCCGCCCCACAATCTCACCATAAATCCGGGGCAGTGCTTCAACGAGCTTATCCGGGTCCGGCACCAAGGCAAATCCAGATCGACCGAAGATACGTGGGAACCAAGCCTTGCCATTGCGATCCACGGTCACCCCGAAGACCGCGTGGCCCGCACGGCGCGCCTCTCGAACGGCCATACGACTGTCTTCGATCCCGTGCCGTCCTTCATAGTGGTCAAGATCGTTTGGCTTGCCATCCGTTATGATCAACAACAGGCGCCGTCGCCTTGCTTGGCGCGACAGCTCGGCAGAACCATGCCGGATTGCCGCCCCCAATCGGGTATAAAATCCAGGTGTCAACGCCCCGATCCGGGCTTCCACATCTGCCGACATTGGCTCATTCAGCTTTTTGACCTGTTGCATGTAAACACGCTGGCGCTTGAGCGATGAAAAAGCATTGATTTCACAGTCATCACCACAGGCTTCTATGCCCCAAGCAAACGCAGCAAGGGCTTCGCGCTCCACGTCGATCACCGATCGGCCCTCATGCCCATGCCCCGGAATGGCTGCCTCGGTCGATCTGGACACATCAAGCAAGAGAGAAATTGCGAGATCACGCGCCTCACTGCGCGTCTGCCGCCAGACCTTGTCCGACCCCTCTCCGCTGGCCACCAGGTCGACTTGTGAACGAACGGCGCGCTCCATATCAAGCTCATCCCCATCGGAATGACCAACTGTCGAAATGCGCCCAGGTCGCAAGGCCTCGAAACGCCGCTTTACAGCATTGATCCGGGCGACAGCACGCGGATCATTACGAAAGGCCGGGAGGCTGTCGCCAGCATCTGCCCGTTTCACAAGGACACGCGTATGATCTGGCATATAGCGCCCGGTGCGCACATCCCACTCGGGATAGGTGAAACGATCGGATAACATTTCCCGATCAACATCCTCGGGCGCAAGATCGAGATGAAGTTTGAGTTTGGTTGCCGGAGCGCGGCTCATCTGACCCAGGCCTATCTCGTCCTCATCATCAGCCGCTTTCTTGGCATCATCATTTTCATCTTCCTCAATCCTGCGATTGAGGTTCACGAATTCGGCAAAACTCAGGATTGCCTCGAATTTATGCAGGATAAAACTGTCGTTTCTTTCGATCTGGTCCGCTTTGCGACGCTTGGCGCGTTTCGCTGTGCCACCTTCGCCCTCCTCGGGATTGCCCTCGGTTTCACAGGTCTCGACTGCCGTCGCCTCGGACCGCCCCATGCCGCGCAGAATCGGCCACATCGGCACGGGACGAAACGGACGATAGCCGCGCGGCGCGGTGAAATACTCGGTCTTTCCGCTTTTGATCGCTTCCAGCAGCACCTGCGCCCTATCATCCAGCGGACGATCATCGCCAAGCATTCGGCGGATCACTGCCTCGACCGCACTCTCCCAGAGCGGAAGCGTTGGGATCGGGCGCAAAGACAGGCTGGCACCGCACAAATCACGATAGAGGCCATTGAAACCGGGGGCGGCCTCGAGTGTATCCTCAACCATCTGCATGACATGCCACAACGCATGAAGATCGGCCTGAAGCGGATCATCGGGTATCTCATCCGCATTCGGTGCCTGCGACGCGATCGCCACAAGCCAGACATAGAGCGCGGCATTTGCCTCACGGGCAGGAAAAACGGCAAGGCTCTCCGGTAGACGCAGCGCAGCACCATCATAGCTTGCGCGCGGAACGGCTTCGGCCCATGTCCCGAGCCGTCGGCGGAGCGAGAGCCTGTGTTGACTTACCTCGTCCGCGACGGGTTTGATCTCGACAGCCGGATCACCGCCAAGACCTCTGAATAGGATCGCCAGCCGCCCGCCGACCTCGGAAAGGCCGACGCGGGCTCCGTCGTGGACGTCAGGTGCGTCCAGGCGACTGGCATATCGATGCCACAGCTTCCCGACAGTTTCCTCGGGTTCCCATGGTTCGATTTCGATCTCATGTCCCACGCGCCTCACCCAAAGATCGCGGTAACAAGATCGAGGAGCCCGCGTTTCACATCCCGGTCATCGCTGAGCGGTTCGATCATCGCGACATTGATGGCCCTTTCGATGGGCATACCCTGGCGGATCAGCGTCGCCGCGTAGATGACAAGGCGGGTCGATACCCCTTCTTCGAGATCCTGCCCCGTGAGATCGCGGAGTTTGCCTGCAAGACGCACGAGCGGAGCAACCTGTTCCTCGGGCAGGCCGGATTCGCGCGCGACGACCGGAATTTCGAAATTCGGTGCCGGGAAATCGAATTCAACCGACACGAAACGCTGGCGGGTCGAAGGCTTCAGGGTCTTAAGAATATTCTGGTAGCCAGGGTTGTAGGATGCCACGAGCATGAACCCGTCTGTGGCTTCCAGTTCTTCCCCCGTCCGGTCTATGGGCAAGATGCGGCGGTCATCGGTCAATGGATGCAGCACAACCGTCACGTCCTTGCGCGCTTCGACGACCTCATCGAGATAGCAGATCGCCCCTTCGCGCACGGCGCGGGTCAGCGGTCCATCGACCCAAACCGTTTCGCCGCCCTTGAGAAGGTAGCGCCCGATCAGGTCGGCTGCGGACAGGTCATCATGACAGGCCACTGTATAGAGTGGTCGGCCAAGCTTGGCGGCCATATGGGCCACGAAGCGTGTCTTGCCGCATCCGGTCGGCCCCTTGAGAAGAAGCGGGAGCTTGTTCTCGTGGGCCGCCTCGAAGACCGCGCATTCGTCGGCCTGCGGCTGGTAGAAGGGGGCGCTATGCGCGGCCCCTTCCTTCTGTGTGGTGAAGAACCCATCCATATCCATCACTCCGCCGGGGTGCTTGCCGGTTTGCCGGGCGCGATGATTTCGCTCTTGCGGCTGGCCAGCATGGCATAAATGAACAGCAATGCACCAAGCACGACCGCAACGCCGGACCCGAAACGCATCACGTAGAAGATCCAGAGTTGGTCCTGCACATCCATGAAATACTCGCCGTTGACGCGCTGCAGATGTGTTTGAACGGTTCCTGCAAAGGTCAGGGTAAAAGTCATGAAGACCATACCGCCCGACATCAGCCAGAACGACGCCATGTTAAGCACCTGATTATACGGGTCGCGGCCTTTGAGGACAGGGAGCGCATAGCTGATGATGGCAAGATTCAAGGCAACATAGGCACCGAAGAACGCGAGGTGGCCATGCGCGGCTGTGATCTGGGTGCCATGTGTATAATAGTTCACACCGTGCAGCGTGTGCAGGAACCCCCAGACGCCAGCGCCAAAGAAGGCCAGCGTCGCACAACCGAGAGACCAAAGGAGGGCTGCCTTGTTCGGGTGGTCCCGACGACCTTTCCAGACCATGATGAACGCAAAAGCCATCATGCCGAAGAAGGGGATAACTTCCAACGTCGAGAAGATCGAACCGATCCACTGCCAATAGCCAGGCGTCCCGATCCAATAATAGTGGTGGCCGGTGCCGAGGATGCCGGAGAACAACGCGGTTGCGACGATGACATAGAGCCATTTCTCGATAACTTCGCGGTCAACACCTGTCAGCTTGAGCATAAGGAAGGCAAGGATCGACGCCATCACCAGTTCCCAAGTCGCTTCAACCCATAGGTGCACGATATACCACCAATATTGCTTGTCGAGTGCCAGGTTATCCGGGTTGTAGAAGGCGAACAGAAACAGCAACGACAACAACCACAAGCCAAGAAGCAGGATGTTGGTGATCGCGGTCTTCTTACCTTTCAGAACCGTCATCGAGATATTGTAGAGGAACATCAGCGCTGCAACGACGATACCGACCTTGACCCAGCGCGGCTGTTCGATGAACTCGCGCCCCTCATTGCCAAGAAGGAAATTCCCATCAAAGAGGTTGAATAGATAGGTCACGACGACACCGGCGGTCCCGAGGACGAGAATGCCGAGTTGGATGTAGGCCAGCTTGGTTGAATGAATTTCGCGCTCGGATTCTTCCGGTACAAGGTAATAGGCCGCGCCGAAGAAGCCGAGCAGCAGCCAAACGATAAGACTGTTGGTGTGCAACATGCGCGCAATGTTGAACGGCAGAATTTCTGACAGGAAGTTCCCGTCAACATAAATCCACCCCATGATGAGACCTATGGAAACCTGGACCGCGAAGAGGATCATCGCCACCAGGAAATACGCATAGGCGATTTTCTGTGTTTGATATTTCATGTCTTGTCTCCTCAACCCGCGTCATTCGGAGGCCAGTCCTGCGCCCGGATCGTGTTCGTCCAAAGCAGGAAGTCCGCCAATTCGCGGTATTCTTCGTCCGTCAGGTTGAAGTTTGGCATCTGGCGACGGCCCTCGATGCCGGTCGGCATCGCATCCATCCAGCCCTTGAGCACGTCGTAGGCCCCCTCGGGATCGTCCTCCACACCCCAGCGCGTCATGACGTTGGCGAGTTCCGGTGCGAAATAGGCGCCTTCCCCGAGAAGGGTGTGGCAGTTCACACAGGAGTGCTTTTCCCAGATGTGTTTTCCAGCGGCCACGTTTTCGGTCAGTGTCGCCTTATTCGTCGATACATTGACGATGTAGCGGTGTGAATGGGCGGATAGCCCTATAAATATGAGTATGAAGAACAAGGAGCCGCCATAAAAGATATTGCGGGCCATGCTCTTGGTCATGACTTCGCGCATCGCGTTCGTCCTTCCCTTGGCAGTTGATACGTGGCCTGAACCTGTCTTTCCGCCTCGAGTCGCTCCTTAACGAAAGTCAATTGCGCTGAGGATTAGCGACCACTCAGCCCAAAAAGCCAATCTATACATCTTTGAAACACGCTATGCTTGCGCAGGATTTCATCCCGGTTCATCAGATAGAACGCCGACGCGAGGCCATCCGCCAAAACCGCTTTGCGGGCAGAGACAGTGATTGTGCTCCACTGGGGACTGCGTCCTTGCGGGTGCATAATGTAAACCACCTGCTTGACACCCACACGTGTGGTTGCCGGAGGCGAAGTCGCCAAAGCCCGATCCTCCAGTGGCACTGTATCAACCAAGCGACCTGCCCCGCCCCCTCAATCCCGACCTGCCAGACCTGTCCTTCTGCATTGCGCCTGAGCGCTTGGATTTCACCCATATTGACAAGGCCATCGCCAATCCCGGAAGCTTGTAGAAGCGCAGCGCTATCCGTGGCGTTTCTTTCGCTATGCCGTTGATGAGGCCGCCCACTCCTTTTAGTAATCCGGCCTTGTCACGCGCCGCCTCGAGAATGGGGCCGCCCGCAAGAGCCACCCAGAGCGCCCGCGTGACAATGTCATTTGCACCACCCTAAGAGCGGTCAAGACGCGGGCCAGTTAGGATCGGGAGGTAGCATGTACTGAAAAGCGCGAAGGCCAAAAGCCAAAGCCCCCCGGATAGCAAGACACCTGCGTAGTAAAACTCGGGGAGCGCTGAGCCGACAAACCTGGCAAGCGCGGCAAGCGGTATCAGCACATAGGCCAACACCACCTCGCCAGGTACATCAAGCGCGCGACCAGTATGGCCAAGCGCCGCTCGGGTCATGACCGAGAGGGTCATGCCACCGACGCCTCCGATGGCCAGAACATGCAATGCCGCCACTTCAGATCCGGTTCCCAACGTTGCCAATCCAAAGAGGATCAACCCAAGAGCATTCATGAAATACGAAAGATGCAGTGTCCAAAGGATGGGCTTTCCAAGCGTCCAACCACCTTTCCAACCTGTCAGGCGGGCAAATCCAAGCCCGCCAGAAACAATCATGAGCGTGGCCCAAACGACCTCTGGCGCACCCAACAGAAGCCAGGCTGGCGCCAGAAGTGCCGTAGTAGTTACTAGACGAGCAAGCCAAACCGGATCTTTCGGCAGGTCGTCTTGGCGCTCTGCTCGCAGCATTGCGTTTCGCGTGAACGCCGGGGTAACACGCCCTCCAAGGATCAGGATCAATCCCGACAACGAAACGAGTCCGACCCTAACGCCGGTCCAGACACCATCGGCACTCACCTCAACCCATTCGAGATGCATCATCAAATTGCCGCTCCAGAAAAGGAGGATTACGAAAAATAGTATAAGCTGATGTGGCTTCGGTCGTTTCAACAACAACTGGAGAATTCGAACGGCAAGCACGGGTAAGAATGCGAGATCGCACAGAGCGACGATCCATTCAGGTAACGCACCTGACCAAAACACGGCCAAGCGCCCAGAAAGCCATAGTCCCGACAGCAGGGCGAAGAATGTGACAGAGCCAAACTTGGCTCCGGTCCAGTTTGGTGCCGCCGTCAGCAGGAACCCAGCCACGACAGCCCCGCCATATCCGAATACCATTTCGTGGGCGTGCCAAAGGTGTGGCGCCATGGCGAATGGCATATCGCTGACCATGCCGCCGGTGGCATGTATGGCAAGCCAGCCCTCCCAGATGATCATGCTGACAACAGCGAAGACCCCGGCGGAGAGGAAAAATACGCGGAAACCGGCTGTGAAGAGACGCGCGATACTCGTCATGTCTAACTCCTGCGACAGTATTTCGGGAAAACATGCCCCGGCCCGTTTTCGCAGGGACGGCTCCTTCACTCCTTAACAAAAGTCAAATGCCGCGGCATCTGCTCCTAGCCTCCCAAACCTGATCCTGCGCCACCTGCCCACCTCTTGAGAACAGGGCATTGTGCATCATCATTCATGACCACCTGGCAGCGCAGTCACAGGCGCATTCATTGGGATTGACTCGCCCCACGGTGTCAATCGCGCCAACCGTACACTTGGTTTCACACATACAACATTCACGACCGCATTGCGGACGGCGGTGGAGTCAGCCTCAAATCTTGAGTTTCGAAGGAATAGTCAGCCCTGCACCAAGCGGACAAGATAGCGACAGAAAAATCGCTCGGTGCAAAGCCCCGCGACGATCGGGACAATGACGAAAAGAACAAACGGCCAGCCCCGCATCATGCGCATAGATATGGCGGCCTTGAACGGCTCCACTTCGGCCAGGAGAAGTGCACCCTACACGAAGCAGAAAGGCAGAGCCAGGATGGACAAAAAGGCGGCATACTTCATAATCCAAGGCCTTTCGTGCAGGGCCAGCGGAACACTGACCTGCCTGATCCCGAGGCGACCCGCGAGAATGTTCAAAAGTTCCTGCAATGGTCCGAACGGACAGAGCCATCCACAGTGGTTTCACACCCTGCTATCAGCGGCAGCTTTCCCTCCTTAACAAAAGTCAAGGTGCCTCACGGTTGCGTGTTTCATACTTGGGCATGCCTCACCAGCGGAACGGAGAAACCCAATGAGAATCCGACAAATTCCAGCCAGACGAGCACTTCTTTCAAGTGCAGCTATGGCTATGGCCCTTTTTGCCTCGCCTATCGCAGCCGAGGAAAAGCCTGCCGAACATGCTAACGGTCCAGCCGCAGCCTATGAACCTTCGATGACCACGCTCTCGGAAATCGCGGTTGAAATTCCGGGCCGCAAAGAAGGCGACCCGGTCATGACCCAAGAAGAATTCCAGACCGGGACCAAGATCTATTTTGAACGCTGTGCCGGTTGCCATGGTGTTCTGCGCAAAGGCGCGACCGGCAAGCCGTTGACCACCGATATCACACGGGACAATGGCTATGACTACCTGCACAGTTTCATCACCTATGGCTCGCCGGCTGGTATGCCCAATTGGGGCACCTCCGGCGAACTGACCGAAGGTGAGATTGACCTGATGGCCCGCTACCTGCTGCTTGAACCGCCCGCGCCGCCAGAATACGGCATGGCCGAGATGCGTGACAGTTGGAACGTGATCGTAGCTCCCGAAGATCGGCCCACCGAGAAGATGAACGACATTGACATCGACAACCTGATGTCCGTTACGCTCCGTGACTCCGGTCAAATCGCCCTGATCGACGGTGCAAACTACAAGATTCATGCCGTGCTCGATACCGGCTACGCAGTGCATATCAGCCGGATTTCAGCCTCTGGCCGCTATCTCTTCGTGATCGGCCGCGATGCCAAGGTCAACATGATCGACCTCTGGATGGAACAACCGGCGACCGTGGCCGAAATCAAGGTCGGCATGGAGGCACGCTCGGTCGAGACATCCAAGATGGAAGGTTACGAGGACAAATACGCTATTGCCGGGGCTTACTGGCCGCCGCAATACGTGATCATGGACGGCGACACGCTTGAACCGCTCAAGATCAAGTCAACCCGCGGCATGATCTATGACGAACAGTCCTACCATCCAGAGCCCCGCGTTGCAGCGATCCTAGCCAGCCACTACCGACCCGAGTTCATCGTGAACGTCAAGGAAACCGGCAAGATCCTTCTGGTCGACTATACCGACCTGAAGAACCTCAAGACGACCGAGATCGAAGCCGAACGCTTCCTGCATGACGGCGGACTCGACAGCACCCACCGTTATTTCATCACTGCGGCCAATGCCCGCAACAAACTTGTGGTGATTGACACGAAAGAGGGCAAGCTGACGGCGATCACCGACACGCAGGGGTTGACTCCGCATCCTGGACGCGGCGCAAACTTCGTGCACCCCGACCACGGGCCGGTATGGGCCACGTCGCACCTTGGTGACGACTCGGTCGCTCTGATCGGGACAGATCCCGAAGGCCACGCCGACAGCGCATGGCAGATCGTCGAAAGCTTCTATGCCCTCGGGGGCGGCTCGCTGTTCATCAAGACACACCCGGTCTCTGACAATCTCTATGTCGATGCTCCGCTGAACCCGGACGCAGAGATCTCTGCCTCCGTTGCCGTGTTCAAAATCTCCGACATGAAGGCCGGTGTTGAGCCCGAATATACCACCCTGCCAATTGGCGAGTGGGCCGGGATTTCAGAAGGTCAGCCGCGCGTCGTCCAGCCTGAATTCAACAAGGATGGCACCGAAGTGTGGTTCTCGGTCTGGAACGCCAAAGACAAGGTTTCGGCCATTGTCGTTGTCGACGACAAGACACTTGAGCTGAAGGAAGTGATCAAGGACGAGCGCCTGATCACCCCGACCGGAAAGTTCAATGTCTTCAACACACGTGGCGACGTCTACTGACGCCACCCTGCGGGAAGGGGAACACCCTTCCCGCATCCCCCGAGATAGCCAACGAAAGCCAAAGCCATGAAAGATCTCACCAAGGGCAAAGTCTTCCTCATCGGCGCCGGTCCGGGTGATCCGGACCTGCTGACCCTCAAAGCGGTGAAAGCTCTCAATACCGCCGATGTGGTGGTCTATGATCGTCTCGTATCGCCCGAAATCATGGCCCTTGTGCCCAAGGGCACCCGTCGGATCGACGTTGGCAAACAACCTAAATGCCATAAGGTTCCGCAGGAAGGTATTAACGCTCTCCTCATCGACCTCGCCGCAAAAGGACTTTGCGTGGCGCGCCTCAAGGGGGGCGACCCCCTCATATTCGGACGAGGCAGCGAAGAAGCCGAAGAACTGCGTCTCGCCGGGATCGCCCACGAATACGTCCCGGGCATAACCTCGGCCCAAGGAGCCGCCACATCAACAGGTGTCCCGTTGACCCACCGTGGCCTTGCCACGGGCGTCCGCTATGTCACCGGACACCGGGCCAAGGACGCGACGCTCGATCTCGACTGGCCTTCCCTAGCCTCCGAAGACACGACGCTCGTGGTCTACATGGGTGCGATGAACATCGCCGACATCGCGGAAAAATTACGCAAAAATGGTCTACCCGGCACACTTCCGGTGATGGCCATTGCCTCCGCCACAACCCCGCGCGAGAAACGTCTTGTCGCGACCCTGAACACGATTGCCGAGGAGATGGCGGCAAGCGATCTCTCGGCTCCTGTGCTTTTCATCATCGGTCATGTGGTCTCGCTTTATGGTGAAGCAGCTGCCGCCCAGCCATTCCCCGATAGGGTCGCCGCCTATGCCTGACCTGCGCACCATTCTGGTTTACGGCCTCGTCGTCCTCCCGCTGACAGGTGGCGCACATGCCGAAGGCATTTCCGCACAACGCGCGGCCGAACTGGAACACATGCTGATCCAGGATTGCGGTTCATGCCATGGACTGAAGATGAAGGGGGGACTTGGCACCCCGCTGACCCCCGAGGCCCTTGTCGGCGCAGATCCCGACACGTTGGCCTACATCATCCTCGAAGGTGTGCCGGGCACGGCAATGCCAGCGTGGCACACCCTGTTGAGCGATCAAGAAGCCCATTGGATCGCACAATACCTTCTCAAGACGGAGCACCAAGAATGAAACGCCTCCTCGCTGCCACTGCCGTGGCCCTCATCCCCTTCGCGGCTCAGGCCCAGGACATCTGCTGCGCTACGGGTGACCTCGGACTCGTGATTGAACGGGCAACGGGATCTGTCTTGCTCGTCGACCGCTCAGAGCACGCAGCCCTTGCCCAGATTGAAGGCCTTGGCGACCTGTCCCATGCCTCGATGACCTATAGTCCCGATGAACGCTTTGCCTATGTATTCGGGCGCGATGGTGGTCTTTCCAAGGTCGACCTTCTCAAACGCGAGATCGTCGCGCGGACCATCCAGGCAGGTAACTCGATCGGCGGCGCCATCTCTGATGACGGACAACTCGTCGCAGTCTCCAACTATAGCCCCGGCGGCGTCAAAGTCTTTGATGCAGACACTCTGGCACTCATTGCAGACATCCCAGCCAAGGGTAAAACCATCGGTCTCGCAGATTTGCCCGGGCGTCGCTTCATATGGTCCGTCTGGGACAGTGGTGAGGCCTTTCTGGGCAATTTTTCCGGTTCCTCCCCTATCATCACAAACCTTGGACATGTCGGTAAGAACCCCTTTGACGCCGTGGTGACAGATGATGGCCACACCTACCTGATCGGCCTTTTCGGAGAAAAAGGCGTGACTGCTATCGACCTCTGGGACGAGACCCCGTCACCACGCAAGTTCCTAAAAGACTACGGCAAGGTTGAAGATGACATGCCTGTCTACAAAATGCCTCACCTTCAGGGATGGGCCTTCACCGAAGGTCAATTCGTTCTCCCTGCGGTAGGCCGCCATGAACTCCTGTGGGTGGATCGCGATACACTCGAGGAAACCGCCCGTACGCAGGTGCACGGCCAGCCTGTCTTTATCATTGCACAACCCGCCTCACCTTATGTCTGGGTGAACTTCGCCACGCCCCGCAACGATGTTGTGCAGGTCATCGACAGCCGGACCCACGAAGTCGTCAAAATTCTTGAACCAGGCAAGGCGATCCTGCACATGGAATTCGCACCGCGCGGCGCCGAAGCATGGGTCTCATCTCGTGATGACAACAAGATCGTCGTCTATGATACGCACACGTTTGAGGTCAAAGCCGAAATCGACGCTCGCTCACCTTCGGGCATTTTCTTCACCGCGCGTGCGCATCAGCCTGGGCTTTGACTGATGCTCTCTCGCCTTGATCCACTTGACCAAAAGCTCCTCGACGGGTTCCAGCGTGACTTTCCGCTTGTCGAACGGCCCTTTGCGCAGATTGCACAAGAACTGGGCTGCACCGAAGATAAGGCGCTGACACGGTTACGCCTGCTACAGGAAACAGGGCATATCGCCCGTGTCGGTGCCACGGTGCGTCCCAATACGGTCGGTGCTTCCACGCTTGCCGCCATCGCAGTGCCTGACGAGCGGATCGAAACAGTCGCCGCACAAGTCGGGGCCGAGCCGGGCGTCAACCATTCCTACTTGCGGGAAGACGAGGTTAATCTCTGGTTCGTCGCTACAGCTCCCGACAAGGCGACCCTCGCCGAGAGTCTGGACCGAATTCGAATGGCAACGAGGCTTTCCGTCCTCGACCTGCGTCTTGTGCGTCCCTTCAACATCGACCTTGGGTTTTCCCTCAGTGGACAGCATCGCGCTCTGACGTTGGGCGGCGCGGCGGACTTCGGTGCCTTTCTCGACAGCGACCGCCCGATTCTTCACGCCCTCAGCCAAGGGTTGCCCCTTGTGTCGCGACCCTTCGAGGCGCTTGGCAAGGATCTTGACCGCAGCGAGGGCGATATTCTTGAACGTATAAATGCCCTTGCCTTAGCCGGAATCCTGACGCGTATCGGTGTGATCGTACGCCACCGCGCAATTGGCTGGACATCGAACGCCATGGTCGTTTGGGACATCCCAGAGGACCGCATTGTCGAGGCAGGAACTGCGCTGGCTCACCACCCGGGTGTGACCCTATGCTACCAACGAGAGACCGTGCCCGGTATCTGGCCCTATCGGCTCTACTCGATGATCCACGCGCGGGATCGAGACGAGGCCCGATCCATCCTGCAAGGCGCCCGCGCCCTTTCCCCCCTCCGTGGTGTCGCCCATAAAGTGCTGTTTTCGCTACGCTGTTTCAAACAAACGGGCGCCATACTCGCACCTGTTGACACCAAGGTGGCCTGAGCCATGCGCCGCACGCCACTCCCTCCAGAGGCGCTCGACGTAACCGATCGTGCAATCCTCAACACGCTTCAGGAGGGGTTCCCCTTGGCGTCGCATCCCTTCGCCGAGGCAGCCGCTTCCCTTGGTATTGAGGAAAATGACCTCATAGACCGCATTTCCAGACTGCGCGATATCGGCGCCATCACACGCTTCGGGCCATTCATGGACGCCGCGGCCATGGGCGGCGCCTTCTGCCTCTGCGCAATGCAAGTTCCGGAGAACAGATTTGAAGACGTCATGACTTTGGTCAATGCCCTTCCCGAGGTCGCACACAATTATGAACGCGTCCACAGGCTCAACATGTGGTTCGTCTTGGCCTGCGACGAGGCCGACGAAATCAACAGGGCGGCGGACCGGATCGAGGCGAAGACCGGGCTAACCGTGCTGCGCTTTCCGAAACTGAAAGAGTTCTACATCGGCTTCAAGGTCACAGCATGAGCATCGACCAGACAGACCGGCGCATCTTGATCGCCACCGAAGGCGGGCTTCCCCTTTCGCCGACCCCCTATGCCGAGGTTGCGGCCTGGCTCGATCTTGAAGAAGCCGAGGTGATCGCGCGCCTACGTCGTATGCATGAGAGCGGTGTCATCCGTCGCATCGCCATCGCGCCCAACCACTACGCTCTCGGCATGGTCGCCAATGGCATGAGCGTCTGGGACGTCGAAGATAATGCGGCGGAAGCCTTGGGGGCACAAATCGGCGCGCTCGACTTTGTCAGCCATTGCTATCTGCGCCCGCGCGCCCTGCCCGATTGGCCCTATAACCTCTTTGCCATGATCCATGGCCCGGATCGCGACACGGTCGAGACCCACCGCCACGAGATCAAAACCCTTCTCGGCACAGCCTGCAGGCAAAACGATATTCTCTATTCGACACGCATCCTCAAGAAAACCGGGATGCGGCTCAGGAAAGGAGCGTAGTCATGTTTCGTTTGACGCAATACATGCACGAACTGATCAACCCCACCCCGGTACGTCACCGCGGCGCGACCGGAGCCATCAAACCGGTGGTCATCTGGAACCTGACCCGGCGCTGCAACCTGCGCTGCCGTCACTGCTACACCTCTTCCGCCGACGTGACCTTTCCTGGGGAACTCAACCGGGAACAGGCCCTCTCCGTGGTGGATGACCTGCACGCCTTCAACATCCCCGCCCTGATCCTTTCGGGGGGCGAACCCCTGTCGAGTCCGTTCTTCTTCGACGTGGCCGAACGCGCCAGATCGCTTGGCTTTCGACACCTTGCCCTTTCCTCGAACGGGACCAAGATCGTCGGCGACACCGCACGCCGCGTGGCTGACCTCGGCTTTGACTATGTCGGCATTTCGCTCGACGGGATCGGAGACATGAACGATTGGTTCCGCGGCAAGGACGGAGCCTTTGCCGAAGCACTTACGGGTCTACGCGAAGCCAAGAAACGCGGCATCAAGGTTGGCCTGCGCTTTACCATCACGGAAGACAACGCCCATATGCTCGAGGACATGCTTGATCTCTGCGATAGCGAAGGCGTGGACAAATTCTATCTCTCCCACCTCGTCTATGCAGGGCGTGGCGACAAACACCGCGGCGACGATACAGAGCGATCCCGCACACGACATGCGATGGATCTTTTGATCGACCGCGCATGGGTCGCCGTGGCCGAAGAGCAACCGCTTGAAATCGTTACTGGCAACAATGATGCCGATGCGGTCTATTTCCTGAAATGGGTGCGCCGCAATTTCGACGAGGCGCGCGCCGACCATGTCGGACAGCACCTCAAGGCATGGGGTGGAAACTCATCGGGCCTCGGCGTCGCAAATATCGCGCCGCTTGGAACAGTCCATCCCGATACCTACTGGTCCGATTACACGGTCGGCAACGTCAAAGCCCGTCCCTTTTCAGAGATTTGGACGCGCGATGACAAGATGCTCTCCACCCTGCGTCAGCGCCCTCGTCCGCTCAAAGGCCGCTGCGGTGCCTGCGCCTTCAAGGATGTCTGTGGTGGCAACACCCGCATCCGCGCCCTCCAGATCACTGGCGATCCCTGGGCCGAAGACCCGGCCTGTTATCTCTCCAATGCTGAAATCGGTATTGACGAGACAGATCGCCTGAACGTCACCCCTTTCCGAGGTAAAAGTCGTGATCCAGAGCATGTCTTTTTCTAAATCTATCCGCGTCCTTCTTCTGGCGCTCGCGATCCCAGTGGCTCCCCTCGCTGCCGATCCGGATGGCGCGGAAATATACCGTGACCTATGTGCTTCTTGCCATGCCGAAACACGACTTGGCGGGACTGGTCCGGCCCTCATCCCCGAGGCGCTGAAACGGCTGCGCGGAGCAAATCTGACCGACATAATCGCCCATGGCCGCGTCGCGACACAGATGCCCGCCTTCGCGCAAACCCTTTCCGAGGATGAAATTTCTGCCGTCGCAGCGTATATAGCGACGCCCCTGGCAACTTCGCCGAGCTGGACCACGGCAGATATCAATGCCACACGCGAAATGAACCCCGACTATATCGCGGCCACTACTCCTATCTTTGCGGCCGATCCTCTGAATATCACGCTTGTGGTGGAGATTGGCGATCACCATGTGAGTGTGCTCGACGGCGACACTTTCGACACACTCGATCGTTTCCCGACTCCTTTCGCAGTGCATGGCGGCCCAAAGTTTAGCCCGGATGGGCGCTATGTCTTCGTCATGTCCCGCGATGGCTGGGTGCAGAAATACGATATCTGGTCATTGCAGGAGGTTGGCCGCATCCGCGCCGGCATCAATAGCCGCAACATCGCCATGAGCGCAGATGGGGAATGGCTCGCCGTCGCCAACTACCTGCCCCATACCATCACCATCCTTTCAACTACCGACCTCAGCGTCGCACAGGTGCGCACTGTGACCGCCCATGATGGCACAGAAAGCCGCGTCTCGGCAGTCTATCAGGCCCCTCAGCGCCAAAGCTTCATCCTCGCGCTCAAGGACGCCCCCGAAATCTGGGAAATCGCCACGACCGAAGAGGGCGGCCCCTTTTTCGATGGCTTCGTTCATAGTCACCAAACGGACATGAAAGAATCCCTCGGCGCCGAAGAAGGCCTCTTCGCACGTCGTCGGATCAAGATTGCAGAACCGCTCGACGACTTTTTCTTTACCCCTGATTATCGCAATCTCATCGGCGCGAACCGCACCGGCGACAAGGGAGTCGTGGTCAATCTCGACGTGGGCCGCGAGATAGCAGAACTGCCGCTCCCCGGCATGCCACATCTCGGTTCAGGCATCAGTTGGGAAAGCAACGGACGCAAGGTCATGGCCACACCACACCTGCGCGAAGGGCGCCTGAGCGTGATCGATACATCCAACTGGTCTCTCATAAAGACCATCGACACGGACGGTCCCGGTTTCTTTCTGCGCAGTCACGAAAATACGCCCTATGTCTGGGCCGACGTGTTCTTTGGCCCCAATCGCGACAAGCTGCATGTGATCGACAAGGACAGGCTCGAGATCGTTCGAACCCTTGATCCCGCACCGGGAAAGACTGTGGCCCACATCGAATTTACCCGCGACGGACGTCATGCGCTTGTGTCGATCTGGGAAGATGATGGTGCCGTAATCGTCTACGACGCGGCAACACTGGAGGAAGTCCGCCGTTTGCCAATGCGCAAGCCTTCCGGAAAATACAATGTTTGGAATAAGATAACCTTCTCCGATGGCACAAGTCACTAACCCTTCAGTTGTTATTGTGGCCCACGGTAGCCCATCTGATCCTGACACCCAGGAAACCGTCCTCGCGGCCCTCGCGGCTCAAGTCGACGCAGCCCTTCCTTATATCACTGTATCCAGTGCAACCCTCGCCAAGCCACGAAGCTTCGAGACAACGATCAAAACCCTTGATGCGCCGCACCTCTACCCGTTCTTCATGGCCGATGGCTATTTCGTCAAACGTATCTTGGCTGAGAAAGCAGCAGCGCATGATTTGGCGGTTTTACGGCCTTTCGGCCATGAACCCGCGCTTGCCGCATGCATCGAAACGGCATTGTCCGACCATATGTCCTGTCATGGTTTGAATGCGTCCGAGACCACGCTCCTTGTCGCTGCACATGGAAGCGCCGTCTCGCAAAAGAATGCGGAGACAACCAAGTCAATCACCGCCCGCCTCCAGACGACGTTGGGCTTCAAGTCAGCCCGTTGCGGTTTCATTGAACAGTCCCCTTTGCTCGAGAATGTCGCGCGTGACATCGGTCAAGCGATCTGCCTGCCCTTCTTTGCATTGCGGGCAGGACACTATGTAGACGATATACCCACCGCACTGGCCTTGGCGGGTTTCTCTGGAACAGTCTTGTCACCTTTCATTGAATGGCCACAAACCGCGCAACTGATCGCGGAAAGCCTTGCGGCGCAACTTAAAGTGACAGAGGCCACCACATGAAAAACCTCTTTGGTCCAACAAGCCTGCGCCTTTGGCTGCTGCTCTACCCTTTCACGGCGGCCGCAGTCGCCATTAACCTGTTTCTTCTCTTCCTTATGCTACAGGCTTTCGGCATCGCGGCTCTTGCGCCCCTCCACGCCCTTCTTGCGTCAATCCCACTTGGGGGGCCGGCCAATAGCATCGTGGCAGCTTGGGTCACTCGGATGATAGATGAAGCCGAGGGACGGCCGCGCAACTGACACGAACCGGACTTCAGGCGGCACCGGACCAATCAGCGCCGCAATCGCCCGCTAGGAATCCGTCGGCAAGCTTTTCACCCGGCACCAGGGTCGCGAGTGCCTGAGCAAACGCCTCTGCATCGCCTGCCCCTTCAAGCACCTGTGCGTATCCCTTGCAAATCTCACCGAAGTTCCGGGATTGTGGAGAAAGACGTAACGCGCTCACCCCCGCCTCGCTCAGCAAATCTCTATGACGCACCATACTGATTGTCGCGTACGACAACGTTTGCACCCCGTTGACGACAAGGAACTTCTGCGCATCCAGCGTGTCAACGTCGCGGCCATCTGGATCGTCGCCGCATACGAACTGACAATTATCCTTGATCCGATCATGCAGGCGCGCATGATAGCACCGGGCCGAAATCGCTAGCGGTGCACGTCCATGCCCCCATATCTCGACTGCCACTCCGCGATCCTGGCCAATCTGCGCCAGGCGCTGAACCGATTCAATCGGCAGTTCAGGTGGAAGACAAACCCGCTGTGCTCCTTGGTCAGCAAGCCAACAAAGTGTTCCTTCATTATAGACGTTCACCAGCGGACCGACCCAGAATGCCCGCCCTTTTGGCAAATGCTTCAAGGCGGACAGATCATTGATTTCAACGATGATACCCGCGTCGAAAAGATCGGCTGTCTGTTTTCGCTCGCGCTTCAACGTGATGAGCGCCAACGTGGTCAACGCAACCGACTTGCCGGCCTCCGTCAATGTCTCGACCGCCTCTGGAAAGGTATCTTGCACAAACGGCAGTCGTTTTGAACATATCAATTCGCCAATCACCACGCGTGCAACCGGTGCTTTCGCCATGCCCTCATAGAACTCGCGTGTCGTCTCCAAGTCCCAAAAAAACTGGTTCGGTCCAACCGTGATGTCCATCTTCTGTGTCACCTTTTACCTCCAGACCTTGGCATACGCGCCAGTGGTGACCGCCTGCCCTTCGCTTAACGTCGCCAGAAGACCTTCTGGCATCGGTCGTCCCTGCGCCTCTGCTTCAACAGTACCGCGAAAGGCCTGAACAACTTTTTCAACATAAGCCCGGCTACGTTGTCGTCCCTCGATTTTGAGCGCCGTCACGCCCGCCTTGGCCAATTCCGGGATCAACTGGGTCGCATCCAGACTCGTGGGATCTTCGAACACATGTCCCGTCTGCCCCCGTGATGTGAAACACCCTTTGCACAGCGTCGGATACGGGGCTGAATGATCCTTAGGCGTGCGATGGATCGTGAACCCGCCAAGCCGCGCCACAAGATCCCCCTCCTCCTCCGAATAAGCTACGTGGCTTGCAGGGGAACATACGCCGTTCATGTTTGGCGACCGCCCCGTAGCATAAGACGAAAGTGAGCAGCGCCCCTCTGCCATGACACACAATCCACCGAAAACGAAAACCTCTGTTTCGACGTCGATCTCGGCGTTTATCGTCCGAATTTCTGCCACAGTCAGCACACGCGGCAACACCACGCGACGAACGTCAAAGGTCTCCGCATAGAAATTGATCATATCGGGATTGGCCGCTGCGGCCTGTACCGACAAATGCCGCCGGAGCTGTGGATGGTGCTCAGACGTATAGGCCAAAAGCCCAAGATCCGCGAGAATGACCGCATCAGCTCCGAGTGACGCCGCATCCGAAATTGCGCGGTGCCATACTTCCTCAGCGCCCGCACGCGGAAATGTATTGATGGCCACCAAAATATTCGCCCCATGCCTATGGGCAAATGTAATGGCCTCGCCAAGTTCCTTGCGGCTGAAATTCAGACCGGGAAAGTTGCGCGCATTGGTTTCATCTGCGAAACCACAATAAATCGTGTGCGCCCCGGCTTTCACCGCCGTGCGCAGTGCCGCTGGGGTTCCGGCAGGACAGACGAGTTCCATCATGAGTAAGGCTCCATGGTCATCTGGTGTCGTTTGAGCGGCACCCCCGTCAACCGCTCGGCAATGCCGAAAGCACGGCGCAAAAGCGCCCGCGAGGTTTCGCCGACTCCGATTTCTTCCACGAGATCCAGTTCTGCGTCGTCTATGGCATTGCGCAGGGCGAGCACCGCGCTGGTGTTCCCCTCGACGGATAAATCGCGTGAAAAGAACAACGCATCCCCATCCCATGTCCCATGCATCATCCCCAGGAATCCCGAAACGGGCCCACGGATCGTCGCATCTGCGCTTAACTCAGGCTGGCGGCGGCACGCCTTCATGGTCGGCACGCCATTCCCGAGATCGAGAATAAGCACGAATGGCTGATCGGTCATATCAAGCTTGAAACCTGCACTTCCATACTCTCCCATACGCCCAAACAGGTCTGGATGCCGCCCGGCGATCCGGCGCGACAACCGCGTCAACAGGATCGACAAGGGAGTCAATGGCAATGGCCGTATGGCTGTTTGAACCAAGCGTGGTATCACTGGTAGCTCTTCCCTCATGGCATCCCCTCATTGGCTCTATGGTGATGAGTAAACCGCCAAACCGCAGCGAGGATTGACGAAAGTCAAAAGCCCACCTCGTTCCTGCTGATAGAACCGTCGCACCACCACTCGCGGAGCCCTGCATGAGGACATTGCCCGTTTTCCATGATCTGCGCTCGTTCCTTGCTTGGGCGCAGGCAGAGGGACAAGTCCTCAGCATCTCCCACCCGGTGGATCTGCGGCATGAGATGGCCGCAATCCAACAGCAAATGCTGCGCGCGGAAGGGCCGGTTTTACGTTTCGAGGCGGCGATGCAAGGCGCAATGGCGTCTTCAATGCCCGTGGTCGCAAACCTCTTCGGCACGTCCGAGCGGGTCGCGGCGGGGCTTGGAGTGGCTCCGTCCGCGGTCTTGGAACTGGGTGCTTTCCTCGCCGAACTACGTGCGCCCGCTCCTGTGCGTGGGCTTAAAGACGCCATGTCGCGCTGGTCCACTTTGCGCGCAGCGCTCGCAACCCGGCCAAACATCATGAAACGCCCGCCGGTGCAACAAGTAGACGCCGCGCCGGATCTCGCTGCATTGCCTATCCAAACGCCTTGGCCTGAAGATGCTGGCCCGCTCATCACATGGCCGGTTGTCATCACGCGCTCGCACGGCTCGGACCCGTCTCAGGCGATTGACTACAACCTTGGTGTTTACCGCGCACAGGTGCTTGACTCCGACCGGCTGATCCTGCGCTGGCTCGCCCACCGTGGCGGTGCGGCGCATGCACGTTCATGGCATGTTCGAAATGAACCGATGCCGGTTGCCATTGCCCTCGGCGCTGATCCGGCGACGCTCTTGTCGGCAGCACTCCCCTTGCCGGAACATATCTCCGAAATGGCTTTTAGTGGTGTGTTGCGCGGCGCACGCAGCGACTTGGCGCCTGCGAGAACCGTTCCGCTTCTCATACCCGCACGCGCTGAAATCGTGATCGAAGGCTGGGTCCATCCCGGCGATACCGCACCTGAAGGCCCCTTTGGCGATCATACTGGCTATTATAACGCAGTCGAGCTCTTCCCCATCATGCGGGTCTCTGCCATCACACATCGCAAAGACCCGCTTTACTTAACGACAATGACGGGTCGACCACCCGACGAGCCTTCTGTCATCGGCGAGGTTTTCAATACCCTCGCTCTGCCCGTCATTCGCGCCCAAATCCCGGAAATCCGCGATTTATGGCTCCCGCCCGCCGCCTGTTCCTATCGCATGGCCGTGATCTCTATCGACAAGCGCTATGCTGGCCAAGCCCGCCGCGTGATGATGGCGCTTTGGGGGATGTTGGCGCAATTCAGCTATACCAAGACAATCATCGTCGTGGATGACGACATCGACATACACTCATGGGACGATATCGCATGGGCCATGGCGACGCGAATGGACCCCGCCCGCGATGTCATGGTGCTTGAGGACACACCGATGGACTATCTTGATTTCGCATCCGCCAAAGAGGGGCTGTGCGGCAAGCTTGGCATCGACGCCACCAACAAGATCGGCGACGAGACCACCCGCGCCTGGGGAAAGGTCATGACCCATGATCCGGCCCATCTCGACCGCGCAGACGCCCTCGTCGCCGCTTGGCAAGGAGGTTTGAATGACTGAGCCCCGCGTCGTCCTTGGAATTGCCGGCGCATCCGGCGCGCTGCTCGGCCTCGAAGTCGCCCGCCACCTTGCACGCCTTGAAATCGCGTTTGACCTGACCGTCTCGACCATGGCCCAGCGCACCCTCGCGCTCGAAGTCGGGCCGACGGCGCATGAAGAGGTGCAAAGCCTCGCGAAGAAGGTGCATCCTATTGTCGATCTCGGGGCGCGGATCGCCTCCGGCTCCGCGCCCATCGCAGGCATGATCGTCGCCCCCTGCTCGATGCGCAGCTTGGCCGCCATTGCCATAGGGTTGGACGACACGCTTCTCACCCGCGCTGCCTCGGTGCAACTCAAGGAACGCCGTCCATTGGTTCTTCTGACACGCGAAGCCCCACTAACCCTCGCCCACCTGCGCAATATGACGGTCGCCACGGAGATGGGGGCCACGATCCTGCCCCCTGTACCTGCATTTTACTTATGCCCTGAAACCACGGGCGAAATCGCAAAGCAAATCGCGGCGCGTGCCGTTGATCTCCTGCACATTCGCCCCATGTCGGCGCGGGCTTGGCAGGGTTAGACGCGCCTCGCAACGGCGAACCCCATTGAGGACCGCGCCAGCACCACAGCCAGAACAACAAGACTCAGAACAACAGCTATGGCAAAGATCGAACTTTGTGGATGTAAGGAAAATGTGCCGATCTGGTAGGCCACCACGGCACCACCATACGCCAACAAAGTTGACCATAGCCCCGAAATACTGGCCCATAGTCCACCGATCTCGCGCCAGATCGTGGAAAGAGCGGCAACACAAGGCACATAGAGCAGGATGAGCACAAGATAGGCAAACGCCCCTGCCGCTCCGTCAAACCGACCGCGAAGCTCGGCGAAAAGCGCAGCCTCCACCTCCTGCGCCTTGGCGGCTTCGGCAAAGCTCTCAATTGGACCGACATCCAGGCCCAGGGGATCTGCCAGCATTGCAACAAGCCCGGCCCCAGCGCCAGCCAGATCACGCAAAGCCGCTTGCGCTGTCCCAATAGGATCAGGGGCCGAGCCCTCGCCTTCACCCTCAGAGACATAGAGTGCCTGAAGCGTGCCAACGACAGTTTCCTTGGCGAAGATACCCGTCACGAGTCCCACCGCCGCAGGCCAATTGTCCTGCTCGATCCCCATCGGTCCGAGCACAGGCGTCACAATCCGTGCACCTTGTGCCAAAATAGACCGCCCATTGCCCTCATTGCCGATTGTGCCATCCGGCGCAAAAGAGTTCAGCAGAGACAGCAAGGTCACCACGATCGCGATGGTTTTGCCCGCCTCGCTCAGAAACTGTTTGAGTCTCACCCAGCAAAGTCTCACCCCCTGTCCAATCGCAGGCGCCTGATAGACAGGCAGTTCGATGGCAAGCGGGCGCGGTGGATCAGGCATCAGGCGCGGTGCAAGTATCCACCCCGTGAATAACGCCACGCCAACACCAAGCAGATAAAGCGCAAAAACAATATTCTGGCCAGATGTCGGGAAAAACGCCGCCGCAAAAAGCGCATAGACCGGAAGGCGTGCACCACAGGACATGAACGGAGCCATTAGCGCGGTCATGATCCGTTCCGACCGGGTATCAAGCGTCCGCGTGGCAAGAATCGCCGGAATCGTGCACCCAAACCCGAGAATCAGTGGAAGGAAGGCGCGTCCAGAGAGACCGAGCCGCCGCATCATCCGGTCGGCGACAACCGCCGCACGGGTCATATAGCCGCTTTCTTCGAGCAGGATCTGGCAAAAGAAAAGGAACCCCACGACCGGCGCAAAAGTTGCTACGGTCTGTAGGCCAGTGCCCACCGCGCCCAAGACGACCGACAGGAACCCGCCTTCCAGCGCAAAACGATAGAGCAACAGCGCCGGCGCATCGACAAACGCCGCCTGTGCCAATCCATCAAACAAGTCAATGAACACCGCTGCAAGGTTAATAGAGACGAAAAACACCAGATACATCACCGTCAGGAAGACCAGCATTCCCCAACGCTGCGACAGGGCAATCCGGTCGATCCGATCCGACCAGAACCGACGCCCCACAGGCGGCGGCATATCGAGCGCCGCGACAAGCGCACCGGCGCGCACCACAGGTGCCTCGACAAGCTGCCCCTCCAAGGCTCTCCCGTTTCGTTTTTTTGCTGCAGTGCATAGCTGATCCCGCAAAGCACGTATCTCGGGCGTCGCGAGATCCGAAGCCAGCCTGTCCCGCTCGAGCAACCTACGCGCTGCCGCAATCGGATTGACCGCAAGGGGGCTCTCTGTCCCCTCAAATGCGTGCACCAATGCAGCGACCTCGGATTCCGCGCCCGACAGACAGGTCGAGACCTTCGACGGAAAACTCAGCAGCATTTCTAGTTCCTTGCGGACTGCCGTCACGTCATCTTGCCTACGCGACGACACCGAAAGAACCTGAGTGCCAAGCGCCTGCCCAAGCATCTTCTTCGTCGCATCCATCACCTCTGCGTCCCAGTAATCCGCCTTGGTCAGAACCGCGAGAACCGGAAGCCCGCAATCCATCGCCTGCAGGAGCATCGACAGGCCGCGATGGGGCGCCGTGAGATCGACAGCCACCAAAAGCACATCACATTGCGTGGTCAGAAGCGCGTCACGCGTGACACGCTCATCCATGCGCTCCGCCGATGGCGACGACAGGCTTGAAACCCCTGGCAAATCCACGATTTCCGCATCAACGTCTCCGAGCCGCACACACCCTGACTTGCGATCCACTGTTACACCGGGCCAGTTGCCAACGGTCTGGTTCGAGGAGGTGAGGCGATTGAACAGCGTGGACTTCCCGGAGTTGGGCGGCCCCAGTAGATAAACCCGGCGCGTCACCTCTCCGATCGGAGCAATGCCGCAAGCGCCTGCATCCTTGAGCGCGCATGACCCGCAGCTCATGATGGGTCGATCCCACACACGGGGCAGCGTCGTAATGAGATCGATTTCGCGAGATCAGCGCCAACCGCTGCTCGAATCTGACCACACGCCAAAATACAGTGCCGCTTCTTGCATACCGAGATAATCTGCACCTCCTGGTCCGGCGCCAAACCTGCCGCCAGAAGTTCAAGACGGCTTTCAAGCGTATCTCCAAGCGAATGGATCAAACACCGCATACCCGCACGCGCCGTCACAAGCGGAAAAACGTCATCGAATTTGGCGGCGTCAAGATTTGAAGAGGTATCTGACATGTGGAACTCCTGATTCCACCACACATTAATACCGATTGTTTTTATCGGATTTGACAGAAGTCAAACTCTATACAAACAATAGCATTGTGCGCGATCAGCCCCTTGCCTCACCTCTTTGTCGAACCCGAAGCCAAATCCCGTCGCGCCGCGCACCGTAAGCTGTGCAACGGGTATCGGCTCCCGTCCCTCGACCAGCTCGATACGATAGCTTCGCAAGATCATCGACAAGATCAACTGTCCCTCCATCATGGCGAACGCCGAACCGGGACAAACGCGATGCCCCTCCGAGAACGGGACATAGGCTTGCCGTGCGCTTGCTCTCCCCTCTGGACGGTCCCACCGGGTTGGATCGCAACGGTCCGGTCTTTCCCAAAGCCTCTCATGCCTGTGCAAGTGCCACGGACTAATGATGACCTGCGCACCCTTTGCCACCTTGCGGTCTCGAAAAACCTCCTCCTTTGCCGTTTCCCGAAGATACATCGGAACTGGCGGATAAAGGCGCAGGGTTTCCCGAAAGACCGCTCTCGACAGGTGCAATTTGTTTCCGGTCGAAAAATAGATCCTCTCTGAATCTATTTTTCGCCCTCGCTTCCCGCGCCACTTTCTCTTGCCAGTCAGGAAAGAGCGCCATCAGGTAAAGCGCCCAACTCAATGCCGCCGCCGAAGGCTCGTGACCAGCTCGCAAGAAAATGCCGACCTGATCGACCATTTCCTCAGTCGTGAATACCTGGCCATCCATGCGCGATACAGACGCGCAGGTTGCGCCGATAGAATATCCCGGTGAAACCGCCAGATGAACGAAAGTAGTGAAACCCGCTCGGGACGCGGAGCGGGCTTCACTGGCTCGGAGCTAGAATGATGTGGACAGGTCATGAATGCCTCTGCTCTCGTTTCCTTTCCTGATCTACGAAGACATCCACAACTTCCACATATGATCTCACGCTAACCGAATCGCCTCTGCACCTACTTGACTTTCGTCAACGGAACACGCGATCTGTCATGTTAGTGACTACTCACTTACGGAGTGATGCATGCCTGGACACAGAAAACCTGCCGCAGATCGCAAACGCGAAGTCATTGATACGGCCCTTCGTCTGTTGGCGACTTTGCCTGTTGAAGCCCTGACCACCGAGCGCATCGCCTCTGAGGTCGGCATTTCGCAGGCAGCAATCTTCCGTCATTTCCCAACCAAGAATGCCCTGTGGTTAGCGGTTCTGGAAACCGTCGAAACCCGTGCGGAGAAAATTTGGGAGACTGCCTGCGCACCCGATCTTGCCCCACTGGCACGCCTCCAGCGCGTCCTGGAGGGCCAATTAGGCCTTATCGCAGTCACTCCGGCTGTGCCCAAGCTGATCTTCACCGTCGGTCGCATGACTGCCGAGACCGACATTCGGCAGGTTCACCTACGGATCATGACGCGCCTGCGCAGCATTTTGTTGCACGAGATAGACGCCGCAATCTCAACAGGAGAACTACGCACATCAATGCCAGCCACGGACCTCGCCGATCTCTTTCTTGGCTTGGTTCAGGGCACGGTATTGCGCTGGCAGCTTTCTGATCGCGCATTTGACCTCATCGCAGAAGGAGGACGGCTGATAGAATGCCAAATCCGTCTTCTGACAACACAGGGACAAGACAAGCCATGAAACGCCTTCTATATATCCTGCTGCCTTTGCTTGTTGGCGCCGTAGCAACGGTTTGGCTCGTCTCGAATGCGCAACCACCTGCGCGCGTAGAGCAACCGGAACGATCCACCCCTGCGCGCACGACGGTTGTCACACCAATCGACATGCGCCAGACCATTACGGGCTACGGATCGGTGCGCCCGGCATGGAGTTGGCAGGCCGTTACCGAAATCGGTGGCTCCATAACCTATCGCCACCCGGATCTCGAAACAGGGAAGATTGTCCCGGCCGGCACGACAGTTCTGGAAATCGACCCGACCCCCTATCAGTTGACAAAACGCCAAGTCGAAGCAGACCTCGCGGCTTTGGCCATAGATCGCGATCAGATTGATATTGACCGCGCCCATACGACAGCCATCCTTGGAATCGAACGCCAACGGCTTTCTCTGGCCCAGAGAGATCTGGACCGGATACGCGCCCTTGTGAAGAGCGGGGCGGCGCCGCAAAGCCGCGTTGATGATCTCGAGCGCTCTACCCTGCAATTGCAACGCACCGTGCGCGAGCTTGAAAATGCTCTCTCACTTTTGCCGACGAAAACCGCCCGCATTGAAGCCCAGATTACCCGCAATCAGGCTGCGCTAGAACGGGCAGAACGTGATCTGACCCTGACAAAGATCACCACCCCCAAAGACATCCGCGTCGAGGCCGTCCATGTGGAACATCACCAATTCGCGCAACCGGGCAAACTTCTCATCACGGGCGATAGTATCGACCGCATCGAAGTCACCGCGCAGATGTCCATGGCATCCTTCGCGCGCCTCATTGGCTCGGTTTCCGCAGGCATTGAACTCACGCAGGGCAACCAGACAGAAATCCTGGAAAGCCTAGACGCAGAACTCCGTCTCGTAACAGCGCCCGAGCACGTCTGGGAAGGATCAGTTCTGCGCGTCGAAAGCGCCCTGGACCCCGAGGCGCGCTCGGTTCCTGTTGTCGTTGCCGTGGACCACCCCTACGAAGGCGCCGCCCCGCCTCATCGCTTGCCGCTCGTGCCGAACATGTATGTTGAAGTATCGCTTTCTTCCCCATCAAGCTCTCCTCGTATTGCGATACCGTCCAGAGCAATACATGACGGAGTTGTCTATCTGCGCAACGCCGACGGACGACTGGAGCTGCGCGACGTCACGCCCGCTTGGCAACAGGGAGATCTGGTCGTGATCGACGAAGGCTTGTCGCCCGGCGATGAAGTAATCCTCGACAATATCCTGCCTGCCATTCCGGGCATGCGCATCCTTCCTGCGGAGCTGGCACAATGATCTCTTGGTTCACGCGTCACCCAACCGCATCCAACCTGCTTCTGGTGCTGTTCGCCGCCATCGGCATTGCCGCCGCACCTGCACTCAAACGGGAAACCTTCCCCGATTTCCGCCCTACAGAGGCAGAAATTCTCGTTGTCTACCGCGGCGCATCTGCATCAGAGGTAGAAGACGCGATCTGTCGCCGTATCTGGGATGCGGTAGAAGCGGTTGAACACCTCGAAGAGCTGACTTGCCGGGCACAGGACAATAATGCCCGCGCAGTAGCGACAATGGCCGAGAGCGGCACACCCGATCGGTTCGTCAACGATCTGCGCAGCGAAGTCTCAGCCGTAGATGACTTCCCCGACGAGAGCGACCCGCCCATTGTTCGACAGCTTCACAGAACGGACGCAGTCGCCTCTGTAGCCATCGCCGGCAACCTGCCGCTCTCCATGCTCGACAGATATGCCAATGAGTTCGAAACGCGCCTCTCGGCACTCCCCGACGTTGCCAATGTTGCCAAATCCGGCCTCGGTGAGCGACAGTTTCAGATCACGGTCCCTCGCGCTCTCCTCGAGCAGCACGGTCTCTCGGCATCGGCGTTGCGCGCGCAGATCGAGGTGCAAAGCCTCGACGCTCCTCTCGGTACAATCGAAACACCGGGCCTTGATATTGGTCTGCGCCTAACGGATGAGCGCCGCGACATCGCCTCGCTTGCCGATATCGTGATCCTGTCAAAACCGAATGGTGCGCAATTGCGCTTGGGCGACATTGCTCAGATCAGCGAAAGCTATAGCCCCGAGGAAGAACAGGCCTTTTACAATGGTCAGCCTGCCCTTTTCCTGCAGATCAACAAGACCCTTGGCGCAGATGCCCTGCGGGTTTTCGACAGTGTGCAGGAACTCGTCCACACCGAACAGGCCACGCTCCCCCCTGCCTTGACCATCACCGTTGTTCAAGACATGACAACGATCATCCGTGACCGCCTTGCCATGTTGGTTAAGAATGGCGTGATCGGGCTTGTGCTCGTGATCGCGGTAATGAGCCTTTTCTTTCATCCCGCCTATGCCATATGGGCTGCGTTTGGCCTGCCGGTCGCCTTTTTGGGCGCATTCGCGGTTATGGCGGTGACCGGGCTTTCGCTCAATATGATCACCCTCGTCGCACTGCTGATGGCCATCGGGATCGTGATGGATGACTCCATTGTCATCACGGACGCCATAGCCGAGGAACCGACCGCCTCCGGCTCTGCCTTGGTGCGTGCCATCAAAGGTACCAAGAAAGTCATGCCGGGTGTGCTATCCTCTTTCATAACAACCGTCGCCGTCTTTGCACCACTCTCGTTTCTGTCCGGCGATCTTGGCGCCGTGCTCGAAGTGCTCCCGGTTGTGCTGATCGCCGCACTCGCGGCAAGTCTGATCGAAGCCTTTTTTGTCCTGCCACATCATCTTGGACATGGGCTAAAAGCCACCGACAAACCATCTTCGCGGTTTCGTGGGGCCTTTGAAAAGGGTTTCGACGCCGTGCGCAACCGTGGCCTCGGCACCCTCGTCGATGTCGTGATATCCAAACGCTACCTTGTCATGGGCCTGACACTGGCTGCGTTGCTCCTGACGGTTGGCCTCATGCGCGGCGGTTATGTGCAACGCGAAGCCCTGCCCGATATTGACGGCGACGTTCTCGAGGCGCGCATCCTCATGCCGCAAGGCACCCCGCTCTCCGAAACGCGTAGCGTCGTCACGCATGTTACCCGCGCCCTTGAAACGGTCAACCAGACCCTGACCCGCGAACAGCCAGAGGGCCAGCCGCTCATCCAGTCCACTCAGGTCTATTACAACCGCAACACCACCGCCGGCGAAGCCGGCCCTCATGTAGCGACCATCTCCGCCGACCTGCTCAACGCAGAGCGTCGCAACACGTCCCTCGATGCGCTCATCGCGACCTGGCACATGGAAATCGGCCCGGTTCCCGGAGCACTCGCGATCACGATTGCAGAGCCGGGCTTCGGCCCCCAAGGTCGTGCCGTGGAAATTCGGCTCGACGGCGATGACCTTGCACAGCTGGGAAAAGCCGCCGACCGCTTGTTGCACGAGTTGACCTCCTACGCCGGTGTCTACAATGCGCTCCATGACCTGCGCCACGGGCGCCCCGAACGCCAAATCACCTTGGCGGAAGGCGCCGCAAACCTCGGACTGACCTCGAAGGATCTGGCATCCCAGATCTCGACGGCGTTCATGGGTGGTATCGTCAACACGGTCCAGACCGGTGATCTTTCCCATGAAATCGAGCTAAGCCAGAGCGATGCAGACCGCGACTCTCTCGCAGATCTTTCAACCTTTGAAATCCGTCTGCCAGATGGTCGCCAGGCCGCACTCTCCACACTCGCCCATATTGAAGAAAACCGGAGCTGGGCAAGCATCACCCATATCAACGGTCGCCGCACCGTGACGCTCTCCGCAGATGTGGACGGGCGTATTGGCAATGCCGACGCCATCGTCTCCACATTAATTGAAACGACCCTACCTGCTCTCAGCGCGGAATTTCCCGATGTCTCGTTTGAAATAGGCGGCCAGAATGCCAACTCGGCCGAGACCGTCGGTTCTATACTGCGCGGCTTTCTGATTGGCCTCGTCGGCATCTATGTTGTCCTGTCCTTCCAGTTCCGGAGCTATGTCGAGCCGGTCATCGTCATGTTCACCATCCCGCTTGCACTGATCGGTGTCGTCCTCGGGCATCTCGTCATGGGGTATAATATCTCCATGCCCTCAATCATGGGGGCGGCATCCCTCGCCGGGATCGTCGTCAACAACGCCATCCTGCTCATTCAGGTCATTCAGAGCCATGTCCAAGAAGGAATACGCGTAACCGAGGCTGCGGGTCGTGCCAGCCGTGAACGCTTTCGTCCCATCATTGTCTCGGTATCGACAACGATGATGGGGATGGTGCCGTTGCTCCTTGAAACAAGCACCCAAGCGCAGACCGTCAAACCGCTCGTGATCTCAGTCGTCTTCGGCCTGTTTTCAGCAACCGTTCTGGTGCTCTTGGTGCTGCCTGCCTTCTACGCGATCCTTGATGATCTTGGCCTATCGCGCACTGCCCGATAAAGGGCGATCAGGCGACATCTTGCAGCCGCGCGTCAATCGCGCGGTCGGTCCAATCCGTCAGCGCCTCCAATGTCGGCGCGCATTCGGTCGCCATACCGGAAGCAAACGCCTCGAATGCACCTCGGTTCAACGCATTCAATCCAACCAAAACGGGAATGCCCTCGGCCACGGCCCCCGCGAGCACATCACGGAATCCCCGGCCTTCGGCCTCTTGTTTTCCGAACTTGTTGAGGAGCACAAGGTCGGCGCCGCCGTGCAAGGAGGCCTGAACTTCTGCAACAGACATTTCAAGAGCTTCAGGGTCGAGCCTGCACCCCCGCGATCCCGAGCCAAGGTTTTGTGAAATACGATAGACCGCCCCATCCGGAAGAACCTTGAGATCCATGTCACACGCATGATCCGGGTTGCGCTCGGTGTTGATCTGGACAATCCCCCGAACGCGATAGCCTCGCGTCATCATCCGGTTGGCAAAAGTGGCCAACAAGAAGTCAACATCGCCACGTCCGGCCATCATCACTGTTGAAATTGGCGTCATGTTCTCTCTGCCTTTCATTGGTCGTCGAAGGGAAGGAATTCGAAAAGCGCCCCCTTGGGCATGTGCTCGGCATCTGCGGGGATGAACAACAGTCCATCGGCGTCCGCCAGTGGCCGGACCCGACCTGATTGCGTAGCCGATGCTGCGCCAGCCAACGCGCGTCCCTCGGCATCAAAACCTTCAAATCGCGCGGGCCGCAATTCGCATCTACCCGGCTTGTGATCAATGCTGACGATAGAAGACACGATCGTCTTGCGCGGCCCACATACGCCTCCCTGAAGGGCGGAGAGCACCGCTCGACCGAGCACATGCCAACCGACATATGCCGCTGTCGGGTTCCCGGGAAGCCCAAGCCAATGCGCCTTATCACCGAAATGACCGAAGGAAATCGGTTTGCCCGGCTTCATGGCAACGCCGGCAAACCGGATGTGTCCCCCGGCTGCTTCAAAGGCACGATGCAGGTAATCCTCCTCCCCGACTGAAACACCCCCCGTCGTCACGACCAGATCCGCGCTCTGAGCGAGCGCCGCCATGGCCGCGCCAAGATCCTCAAGCCTATCGGGAAGGCTGGCGCGGGCGACGATTTCAACCATCGGGTCCGCCATCACCGCTTGCAACATCGGCCCGTTTACGTCGTTTATTTGACCGGGCGCGAGCCTTTGCCCTGCATCCACGACCTCTGACCCTGTCACCAGAAGCGCCACGCGCACCGGGCGTCGCACGACAACCTCACGCGCGCCCGCCGCCGCAGCAAGACCGATGTCCCTGCGGCTCATCCGGTGCCCGGCATGCAGAACCACGTCACCCTGCGTCATATCCTCCCCACAAAGGCGGATATTTTTGCCAGCGTGTCTCACATCGCGAATGAGAGCACGGTCTTTCTTGATCGCCACATCTTCCTGCATGATCACCGTGTCCGCACCGGCAGGCAGAGGCGCGCCCGTGAAAATTCTCGCCGCTGTTCCCCGTTCAAGGGAAACCACGCCATCGCCCGCCGCGATACGCGTCGAGACAGGCAAAGACCAAGGTCCGTTGCCTTTCATATCCCGAAGCGCCACGGCAAAACCATCCACGGCGCTGTTGTTGAAGGGAGGTGTGTTTGCCTTCGCCACGACCGGTTCCGCCAAACACCGCCCCACCGCGTCATCGAGAGGGACCACATCAACCTCGGTCAAGGTCTCGACTTGCGCAAGACATTCAAGCGCATCGCCCAATGCCAAGAGACCCGGCTCGACCGCGGCACGATCACACCCGCAGCGTTCCGTATGAAGCGCATGTATCGTCATCTTGTCATCCCTTTCGAACTCACCGGATTTGTGGTCCAAGACCAAACAGCTCTGATGCCATCAGGCCTTGCTCAAATCTGCGCCGACAATCTCTGCCTCCTGCGCGAGGCGCTGGACGAAATCGCGCACGGCTTGCCCCCAGGACCGCTTCTCCATCGCGGATCGCAGTTTCGGAGCAACTGTTTCATACGGGAGGACTGCGCCCTCCGCCTTCGCATCCATACGGATGATATGCCATCCATGACGCGTCTGGACCGGGTCCGGGGTCATGTCGCCCTCGTCCATGTGGCGTAGGATCGCCTCGAATTCGGGCACGGTGTCGCCCGGCCCGATCTGTCCAAGCAGACCGTCCCGGCTCTTGGACGGACACTCACTTTCATGACGCGCAATACGCCCGAAACTTTCCGGCTTGGCCTGAATCCGGTTGGCCAACTCGCGTGCGCGCCTATTGGCCAACTCAGTTTCCGCTGCATCCGCATGGTCGCAGGCCACCAGGACATGCGACACGTTCCAAAGCGGTGGTGCGCGGAATTTCTCCGGGTTCGCGGCCCAGACGGCACGGACCTCCTCTTCTGAGGGCGGGGTCACTTGGACAGCGTCCTCAAGAACCCCGCGCACACGAGATTCCTCTTCTGTTTCGAACCGCCCTGGCTCGGTCTCTTGCGGCTCGGCGGCGATGTCGCGCCGCTCCGCCTCTTGCAAGAGAAGTTGCCGGACAGCCAGCGCATTGGCCGCCTTGCGCCACGCGATCCCCGGTTTTCCCCGGGGCGCTTCGTGATTCTGGGCCTCGGCGGCGATATCCGCCGAGGGTATGATTGTGCCGTTCACCACGACATCGGGGAAAAGAGCCTTCATGTGCATGGCTTCACTCCAAAACTGGACTGCCAATTATTCGGCAGGTGTGGATTTCGAGGACGGAACGGCCTTGTTGGCACCGCGCGCGGGCAACGGGCTCCGGCGACGCGAACGGACGATCTGATAGCCCGGACGATAGAAATACCGCAGCGGAACCGAGAGCATGTGCACAAGTCGCGTAAACGGAAAGACAAGGATAATCGTCAGGCCGAGAAAGATATGTAGCTTGAACACAAGCGCCACATCCGCGATATAGCTGGCCGCCGCAGCGTCGAAGGTAAAGATACCTTGCGCCCAAGACATGAACTTGACCATTTCATACCCGTCGAGATGTTGGAGCGAGACAAGGATCGTAAATAGCCCGAGCACCAACTGCAGCAGCAACATCGCAAGGATCGCGATATCGGCAAAGCTCGAGGTCTTTCGAATACGTGGATCGGTCCAACGACGATGGAAGAGCATCCCACCGCCGACCAAGGCCATGACCCCCGCGATGCCACCGGCGACAACCGCGAGCGTTTGCTTCGCGCCATGACTGATACCGATCGCATCAAAGACCCAGATCGGGGTCAACAACCCCACGAAATGTCCGGCGAAGATCACAAGCACGCCAACGTGGAAAAGGATCGACCCCATCACGAGCTGTTTGCGCCGCAACAATTGGGACGACGACGTCTTCCATGTGAATGGGTCTCGCTCATAGCGCGCGATGGACCCGATGATCCCGATCGCCAACGCGATATAGGGAAAGGTGCCAAAGAAAAACTGGTTCATCATAGCCTCCATCATTCAGCCGGCGTGTCGACCGGGGCAGGATTGATCGGCATGTCCATCTGTGCGAGCATATCGCGCACTTGGGGACAGCCTGCATTGGGATCAGGGCCAAAGGTGACCTCGCTCTCTTCCCAGACCTTGTCGAGTTCTTCGAGATCGTCCGGATCGACTTCGGGTTGGTCGAGAAGCGCGGCAACGGCCTCGCTATCCGCCTCAACACCGGCAAGTTGCAAGAGCGCCACAAACACGGCGCCATACGGGCTTTCACGACGATCAAGTCGCGCGTTCAGGGCCGCCAAGATATGGGCTGCATCTGCGAGGGTGTCCTGCACCTCAGCAAAGGGACGTGTCGCCAGGAACTCCAGCAAGACCGGCAAGTGATCCGGCAATTCCGTGGTCGCAGGGTCAAACCCACCGGCACGATACGTCTCGACCAGAGACACCATGGCGCCGCCACGATCCCGGCTTTCCCCGTGGACATGCTCGAAAAGGTTCAGCGAAAGCGTGCGCGACCGATCAAAGAGCATAACGAATTGCTCTTCGAGTTCGTAAATATCGCGTGTGCGCAGATCTTCCACCAAGGGGCGCAACGCGCGCCGTGTCGCCGCGGTCAGGCGTGTATCGGAGGCAAGAACGCCTCCGATTTCCGGCATGGCGGCCTGTAATTCCCGCGTCGGATAGCTCAGCACAAGCGAAAGGGCTTTCAATGTCCGGTCCATATCAACGCACCTCCTCAGGCATTTTGAGCGGGCGCTTGGAACCACCGAAAAGCGATCCCTTGGAAATCCCGGTGGAACAACCGTTGCCATCCGTGAAACCACAGCCGCCTTTGATGTCATATGCCTCCTCGACCTGTTCGCGATGCGTCGTCGGGATGACAAAGCGATCCTCGTAATCGGCAAGGGCCATGATCTTGTACATGTCCTCGATCATCCGCCCCGAAAGGCCGACGCGCTCCGCTATGCCTTCGTCGATAACGCCGTCCACGGTTTTCGACCGCATATAAGACCGCATCGCCAACATCCGTTCGAGGGCCGAGACAACCGGTGCCTCGTCCCCAGCGGTCAGCATGTTGGCCAGATACCGCACCGGGATGCGCAGATCGTGCACGTTAGGCATATCGCCATCGGTCCCGATTTTTCCGGCTTCGGCCGCGTTCTGGATCGGCGACAACGGCGGGATATACCATACCATCGGCAGCGTCCGGTATTCCGGGTGCAACGGGAAAGCGACCTTCCACTCCATCGCCATTTTCCAGATAGGGCTTTCCTGGGCCGACGTGATCCAGTCTTCGGGAATGCCATCTTCGCGCGCTGCGGCAATCACCTCTGGATCGGTGGGATCGAGGAACACGCCAAGCTGCGCATCATAGAGTTCTTGCTCATGCGGTGCATTGGCGGCCTCTTCAATCTTGTCGGCGTCATAGAGCATCACGCCAAGATAGCGGATGCGCCCGACACAGGTTTCCGAACAGACCGTCGGGTTGCCGCTTTCAATCCGTGGATAGCAGAGCGTGCATTTCTCCGACTTGCCAGTCGACCAGTTATAATAGACCTTCTTGTAAGGGCAGCCGGACACGCACATCCGCCAGCCACGGCACTTCTCCTGGTCGATGAGAACAATACCGTCCTCTTCGCGCTTGTAGATTGCACCCGAGGGGCACGACGCTGCGCAGGCCGGGTTGAGGCAATGTTCGCAGAGACGGGGGAGATACATCATGAAGGTGTTCTCGTATTCCCCGTAGATTTCCTTCTGGATGCCCTCGAAGTTGTAGTCCTGACCTCGTTTCGAGAATTCACCGCCAAGGATTTCTTCCCAGTTCGGGCCTTTCTCGATCTTCTCGATCCGTTCGCCCGTGATCTTGGAATAGGGGCGCGCCGTCGGGAACGCCTCCATTTCCGGAGCACTCTTCAGGTGATCGTGATCAAAATCGAACGGTTCATAATAATCGTCGATTTCGGGCAGGTCCGGATTGGCGAAGATATTCGCCGCGATCCGCCATTTGCTACCCTGCTTGGGCTGGAGCTTGCCCGATTTCGTCCGGGTCCACCCGCCCTTCCAGCGCGCTTGGTTTTCCCAATCCGTGGGATACCCCGTGCCTGGTTTGGATTCGACGTTGTTGAACCATGCGTATTCAACACCCTCGCGCGTGGTCCAAACGTTCTTGCAAGTCACAGAACAGGTGTGGCACCCGATGCATTTATCGAGGTTCAACACCATGCCGATTTGTGCACGTACTCTCATTCCGCTGCCTCCTTCGGGGTGGCTTCACGGTCGAGCCAGTCGACCTTCTTCATTTTTCTGACGACGACGAATTCATCCCGGTTCGCACCAACGGTTCCGTAGTAGTTGAAGCCGTAAGCCTGATGGGCATAGGCGCCGATCATGTGAGTGGGCTTGAGCGTGGCGCGCGTCACCGAGTTATGGATGCCGCCACGCAAGCCGGTCTTTTCAGAACCGGGCGTATTCACGATCTTCTCCTGCGCGTGATACATGAAGACAGTGCCATCTTTCATGCGCTGGCTGACGACCGCACGGGCGGTTAGGGCGCCGTTCACGTTGTAGGCTTCGACCCAGTCATTGTCCTCGATCCCAGCGCGCTTAGCGTCGGTCTCGGATATCCAGACAACCGGTCCGCCACGGTTCAACGTGAGCATCAAGAGGTTGTCCGTATAGGTCGAGTGGATACCCCATTTCTGGTGTGGCGTGATGAAGTTCAGCACGAGGCAATCCCCATCATCATGCACATCCTTGGTGATCGTCTTGAGATCGACCGGCGGTCGATACCCAACGAACCCTTCGCCAAACGCACGCATCCACAGGTGATCCTGATAGAGTTGCTGACGGCCCGTCAGCGTCCTCCACGGGATCAACTCGTGCACGTTGGTATAACCGGCGTTGTAGCAGACCTTTTCGCTTTCAAGACCAGACCATGTTGGCGACGAGATGATCTTGCGCGGTTGCGCGGCAATATCGCGGAAGCGAATCTTCTCGTCTTCCTTGGGCAAGGCAAGGTGCTTGTGGTCACGACCAGTAAACTTGGAGAGCGCCTCCCACGCCTTGACCGCAACCTCACCATTGGTCTCCGGCGCGAGCATGAGAATAACCTCCGTCGCGTCGATATCGGTCACGATCTTGGCACAGCCCTTCGCCGAGCCTTCATCGTGCACACCGTTGAGATCACGCAGGTGCTGCACCTCATGCTCGGTATTCCACGCGATACCCTTGCCGCCATTGCCGATCTTGTCCATCAGCGGACCCAGGGCGGTAAAACGGTCATGGATGGCCGTATAATCCCGCTCAACGGGGATATAGTTCGGCGCTGTCTTGCCTGGAATGAGATCGCATTCGCCCTTCTTCCAATCCCGCACCTGATCCTGCGCAATTTCCGCAGGGGTATCGTGAAGAATCGGCAAGGCGACGACATCGGTTTCCTGCTCCAGGTAACCCGGTGTGATTTCCTGGAACTTCTTTGCAATGGCCTTGAAGATTTCCCAATCGGACTTCGACTCATAAGCCGGGTCCACAGCCGCTTGAAGCGGGTGGATGAACGGGTGCATGTCCGATGTGTTGAGGTCGTTCTTCTCGTACCAGGACGCCGTCGGCAGAACCACGTCGGCATAAACCGCCGTGGTCGACATACGGAAGTCGATTGTCACAAGGAGATCGAGCTTGCCTTGCGGGCCGTCCTCGTGCCACTTGGCTTCCTTGGGAAGTTGGGCGCCCTCCTGACCTAGATCCTTGCCCATGACGCCGTGGTCGGTGCCAAGCAAGTGCTTGAGGAAGTACTCGTGTCCCTTGCCCGAAGACCCAAGCAGGTTCGAACGCCACACGAAAAGGTTCCGCGGCCAGTTCTCAGGCGCGTCCGGGTCTTCGCATGACATCTCCAGATCGCCGGATTTGAGTTGCTCCGCGATGTACTGCGGGATCTCCTTGCCAGCGGCTTTCGCGGCCTTGGCGACCTCGAGCGGGTTGGTGCGAAGTTGCGGCGCAGACGGCAACCACCCCATCCGCTCGGCGCGGATGTTGTAGTCGATCATCGACACATCCCAATCGCCTTCCGGCGCAGTCGGGCTGATGATCTCGTTCGCCGTGAGCGTCTCATAGCGCCACTGGTCGGTATGAGCATACCAAGCCGAGGTGCCGTTCATGTGGCGCGGCGGACGGCCCCAGTCGAGACCGAATGCCAGCGGAAGCCAGCCCGTCTGAGGACGCAGCTTTTCCTGACCCACATAGTGCGCCCAGCCACCACCGGATTGACCCACACAGCCACACATCACCAACATGTTGATGACACCGCGATAGTTCATGTCCATGTGATACCAGTGGTTCATCGCCGCGCCGATGATGATCATGGACTTGCCATTGGTCTTCTCGGCGGTTTGCGCGAATTCGCGTGCCACGTGGATGATCTTGTCACGGCTGACACCGGTGATCTTTTCTGCCCAGGCAGGCGTCCCCGGCATATCGTTGTCGTAGTCGTTGGTCACCCATTCGCCACCAAGACCGCGATCGAGGCCATAGTTGGCGCAAAACAGATCGAATACCGTCGCGACCGCGACCTCGCCTTCCGCCGTAGAGACGGTCTTGACCGGAATATTGCGGGTCATGACATCGGGGTGATCGGCGTCGGTCGCAAAAGCTTCCGTAGCCGCACCGCCGAAATACGGAAAATCGACGCCGCGCACATCGTCATGATCTTCTTCCATGACAAGCGACATCTTGAGGCGCGTATCGGCTCCATTGGCTTTCTCTTCGAGGTTCCATTCTCCCTCTTCGCCCCAACGGTATCCAATCGACCCGTTCGGCGACACAAGGCCCTTCGAAGCTTCGTCAATCGCAACGGTCTTCCATTCGGGGTTATTCTCTTCCCCGAGCTTCCCGTCGAGGTCATCCGCCCGAAGGAAACGCCCCGGCACAAGACGCCCATCTTTTTCTTCGAGCTTCACAAGCATCGGGAAATCCGAATACTTGCGGCAATATTCTTCGAAATACTCGGTCTGGCGATCGAGATGAAACTCTCGCAGGATCACGTGACCAAAGGCCATGGCCAGGGCCGCATCGGTTCCCTGTTTTACATTGAGCCAGACATCGCCAAATTTCGCGGCCTCCGAATAATCGGGGCTGATAACGGCAGACTTGGTGCCGCGATACCGCGCCTCGGTATAGAAATGCGCGTCTGGTGTCCGTGTCTGCGGCACGTTCGAGCCCCAGAGCAGAAGATACCCGGCATTGTACCAATCGGCTGATTCCGGCACGTCGGTCTGTTCACCCCAGGTCATCGGACTCGCTGGCGGCAAGTCGCAATACCAGTCATAAAACGAGAGGCAGACACCGCCCAGCAGGCTCAGGTACCGGCTGCCCGCCGCGTAGGAGACCATCGACATGGCCGGGATCGGCGAGAACCCGAAGACCCGGTCGGGGCCATAAGTCTTGGTCGTGTAGGCGTTGGCCGCGGCGACAATCTCGGTCGCCTCGTCCCAAGTCGCGCGCACAAACCCGCCTTTGCCGCGGATTTCGGTATAAGAGGCGCGCAGGATCGGGTCTTGCTGAATCTTGGTCCAGGCCTCGATCGGGCCAAGGCTCTCGCGCATTTTGCGCCAGACTTTCATGAGACGACCGCGGATCAGCGGGTTCTTTACCCGGTTCGCTGAATAGAGATACCAGGAATAGCTCGCACCGCGGGCACAGCCGCGCGGCTCGTGGTTCGGCAGGCCTGCACGGGTGCGGGGATAATCCGTTTGCTGGGTTTCCCAGGTCACGATCCCGGATTTCACGTATATCTTCCAGGAACAGGACCCGGTGCAGTTCACGCCATGTGTCGAGCGCACGACCTTGTCGTGACGCCAACGATTGCGATACGTGTCTTCCCAGTCACGGTTCTCACGGGTCACTTGCCCATGACCGTTGGAGAATGTCTCCAACTCCTTGGACTGCAGGAAGTTCAGTCTGTCGAGCAGGTGGCTCATCTGATGTCTCCTTGGGTTTATCTTGCGTCCCCGGCCATCACGCGGCCGGGGCTTTGCTGGAATTTGTGGGGATCAGGGGTTCTTGATGTAGGCGCCGGGGCGCAGGTAGAACCACCAGTTGATGGCGATGCAGACCGCGTAGAAGATCGCAAAGCCATAGAGCGCATACTCGGGATGCCCCGCCTTGAGCTGTTCACCGAACACTTTCGGGATGATGAAGGCGCCATAGGCGGCAACCGCAGCCGTCCAGCCGAGAACCGGGCCTGCCTGTTCCTTGTTAAACGCGGCCGCGATGGTGCGGAAAGTCGAACCATTGCCGATACCGGTGGCCGCGAAGAGGATCAGGAAGAGACCGAGGAACGGGTAGAAATACTGTTCCGGGGTGGCCGACGTATAAGCCTGCTGGATGAAGTAAGCGACACCAAGCGCACTTGCGACCATCACGATCGAGATGATCTGCGTCACCTTCGCACCACCCGCACGGTCAGCCCACATCCCACCGATGGGACGGATCAACGCGCCGATGAACGGACCCATCCAGGCAAACATGAGCGCCGAAGGACCGTTCGGGTTCACGGTGTCATGGGTCAGAATGCCGTCAACCTCGATATGGCTAAAGCCAAAGACCACCTTGATGGTCAGCGCAAGCGCCGCCGAGTAGCCAATGAAGCTGCCGAAGGTCATGGTATAGATGACCGTCATCGCCCAAGTGTGCTTGTTGCCGAAGATCTTGTATTGGCGCGACAGGTTTTGCCCCACGGCACCCGGGATCATCTTGAGCCCGAGAACGGTCAGCGCGATAACGATGGGAAGCACGATCCATTTCGAGATACCCAAGCCAGAGGTCGGAAGACCACCTTCGACGCCAGGCAACATAAGCCACGCACCAAAGGCCGCCGTCACGAACCCGATCGTCAGCATGCCGGTGATCGTTGCAAATGCGCCAAGCGGTCCGGGGATATCAGGGCTGACATGCTCGTCACGAATGTTGTTCATCCCCATCCAGCCGATAACCGCCAGCGGGATCAGGAACACAAGCCAGATGAAACCGGCATTCTGGATGTAGGTCTCGGTGCCTGCCGGGATCTTGCCGATCAGCGTGCCCGACGTGTTCACAAGGGTCCGGCTCTCACCGCCAAAAAGGCCCATCGTCATGGCCAACGGCACGAGAATTTGCATCGTGGTAACGCCAAAATTACCCAGGCCCGCATTCATCCCAAGCGCGTAACCCTGAATCTTCTTTGGGAAAAAGAAGCTGATATTGGACATTGACGAGCTGAAGTTGCCGCCACCGATACCAGACAGAAAGGCGAGGATCTGGAAATACCACAGCGGCGTGTTGGGGTCCTGCAAGGCAAAACCGGTGCCGATAGCCGGGATCATCAACAGGGCCGTGGTAAACACGATGGTGTTTCGCCCACCCGCAATACGGATGAAGAAGGTCGACGGGATGCGCAGTGTCGCGCCCGTAAGGCCGGCAATGGCGCCAAGGGTGAAGAGGTCAGACGGTGCAAAACCGAAATCCAGGTTCACCATTTGCACCGTGATGATGCCCCAGTAGAGCCAGACCGCGAAGCCGCAGAGAAGCGACGGGATCGAAATCCAAAGGTTGCGGTTGGCGATGCTCTTGCCCGTAGAGGCCCAATAGGCCTCATCATCGGGTGTGTAGTTTCTTAGATCTTGTCCCACGGTTCCCTCCGTCGATTTGGGAGTGTTTGTCAGCGGGCCGGTGAGCGGCCCGCCGGAATGTGTCACGGCGTGCGTTACGCCTGTGTCTCTCTGCCGGCCTGGCCATTGCGGGAGATCGCTTCGAGTCCTTCCTCAAGGGCGGCATTTGCCTTTTCGGCCCGACGACGCAGTGCCTCGATATTAGCGGCGGCAAAGTTGGCGCGCTCTTCATCTTCCTGCTGCGTCGAGAAGCGGACGAAAAAAGCCAGGAACGACGCACAGGTGACAACCATGCCGAGGATCAGGAAGGCTTCGGACCAGTCGATCATGTTCTTGAACAGGAACCCTGCGAGAACCGCACCGGCGTTGCCGCCCGCACCGACGACACCGGCCACTGCGCCTAGCGCCTTCTTGTTAACGAAAGGCACCACGGAATAGGTTGCACCCTCGGCCATCTGCGTGAACAGCGAGAAGACGATCAGCGACGGAAGCGCCAGGAACAGCACCTGCATCTGGCTGAAGATCATCAACGCGATGCCTTCGAAAAGGATGCAGACGAAGAGCCAGAAGGCCCGCCCTTTCAGCCCCCAGAGCGATCCGAAGTTGTCTCCGAACAGACCGCCCAGCGTCCGGGCAAAGATGTTCATCAAGCCGAATGAAGCAGCGACGAAACCGGCTTGCACCAGGCTCAGGTCGAAATAGTCGAAGAAGTAGAGAGCCGCGACGTTGTTCACCGTCAGTTCAACGCCGAAGCAGGCACCGTAGATGACGAAGAGTATCCAGACGCGCGGGTCTCTGAGCGCGTTCATGTAATTGCCGGTTACATCCTTCTTCTCATGCATCCGGTTCTGCGCGCGCAGGTCGTCAAAGTTGCCGTCAGGCGCGTCCTGCGTCAGGAAGTAATAGGCAATCCCCACTAGGAAGATGATCACACCGACGACAAGCATCGCCAGGCGCCAGCCGATCGCCTCGGAGAAGCCGAAGCCCACGACAAAGACCGAGAACAGAAGCGGCATGACAAACTGCGTGACACCACCGCCCAGGTTGCCCCAGCCTGCGGAGGTCGCATTCGCTTGCCCCACCACGTTCGGGGCGAACATGACAGTCGTATGGTATTGGGTGATGACAAAAGCGGCACCGATGCCGCCGATCATGACGCGAAACAGAAGAAAGCTCTCGAAGTTCCAGCTGAGCCCGATCCCCATCACGGGGAAGGCCCCGAGGATCAGCAACCAGGTATAGGCCTTGCGCGGCCCGATCCGGTCACACAGCCAGCCAATGAAGAAACGGGCAAAGACCGTGATTGCAACCGACCCGATGATGGCCCAACCGATCTGGTCCTTGGTCAGGCTCAACTCATCGCGCACCACCGACATGAGCGGTGCAATCCCGAACCATGCAAAAAAGCACGAGAAAAAAGCAAACCACGTCATGTGGAATGTCCTGATCTGCACCATTTTCACGTTGAAAAAGTTTTGCCACAACGCTGTGGCTTTGTTCTGCAGTTCCATTTGTCCCTCCGGTCTTACCGATGGCCAACGGGGTGTGGCCCCCGGTTCAGGGAATGGAAAAACACGCGACCTCTTCGGACCTGTTGATGCAGATCAAGTTTTTAGGGTAGCGTGACCAAAACAAGTCCAAGGCCCAAAACCGGCAAGATGACCACTGACAACCCTCAAGATCGGGCTTGCGGAACGCCACTTCACTAATTGACATTTATCAAGTAGGTCGCTTAGGCGGAGGCTCAGGAGGAAACGATGCCGCTAAGAACAAGCCTGAACGAATCGGAAGAACTGCGCAAACTCGACCTGTTTGCGAATATGCAGGAAACGCAGTTCAATGCGCTCATGCGGGGCGCCTATGTGCAGAACTTCCCCCCTGCAATCGAGTTGATCACAGAAGGTGAGCCGAGCGACTTCCTCTATGTGGTCCTCGAAGGCAGCGTCGAACTCTTCGCCGGGTGGAACGGCCGCGAGACGACAATGGCAACCGTGCGCCCGGTCGCGACCTTTATCCTCGCGGCCACGATCAAGGACGCCCCCTACCTGATGTCAGCGCGCACGCTGGAAAAATCCCGGCTGATACTGCTGCCATCATCAGACGTGCGTGACGTCTTTGACGAGGATTCGGTATTTGCCCGCAACGTCGTGACAGAACTGGCCCAGTGCTATCGCCACGTCATCAAGCACTCCAAGAATCTGAAACTCAGAACCTCGCTTGAACGACTGGCCAACTACCTGATTCATCAACAAGCCCGATCCGGTCACGCGGTCGGATTTGATTTGCCGATCGAGAAACGCCGTCTGGCCTCTTACCTGGGCATGACCCCCGAAAACCTGAGCCGCGCGATCAGGTCGCTACAACAATATGGTGTGACGATGGAAGGCCAGCACGTGACGATCAGGAATGACACGGACCTGCGCCAACTGGCAAAGCCAAGCCCCCTGATTGACGACCCAAGCCACTAACAGGACACCGCATACCCAGCGATAGGCCCGGCAGAACGGCAACGGCGCATGGGTTCTGGTCAAGCTTCCGTGACTGGGCTTCTGAAAACCACGTCCCCCGCGACTTGGCTGAACGAGCCCTCGCCCACACGATCCCAAACACCACCGAAGCCGCTTACCACCGCACCGACCTCTTGGATCAACGCAGAGAGATGATACAAAAATGGGCAGATCATGTGCCAGACAGAGTCTAGAGGAGGATCGGCAACTTTCCATGCGTAAAGCCGAGTACTGATCATTGCGCTGGCAAACCATCTTCTGGAACAAGTGATTTCAGGCGCGACACCAAACAAAGAACCGATCAAGACTGCTGTTGCAAATTGAGCACAGCAGCGAGGGTATTTAACAGAAACGTGTTCATCATTGCTTGAGTGAGGAACCTGCAAGACCGCACAAAAGACTTGGCAACCTTCTTGTCGGAAGTCATCTATTTTGGCGAGACACGGATGAGAAACTGAGGCGGACTGCCTGAGCGAGTGGAAAAATGACTCATTCAGCCCGCCCCAAGCCGACAAGGCGATTCAGACGAACCGCCCTGCCTAAAGGAAAAGCCCTTCAGCCCTCCCTTATTTCTACGGATCTGTTCAGCAGATCCTTTTTCTTGTATCCCAGCGCCCCGAATGTGAGGCGCTGGAAGATTCGCACCGGCGAAACCCAAACCTTGATCTTGTTGTGTTTCCCCGCGGTCCGTGACTCACCTACACAGAGGAGATGTCATCCAGCAGTCCGGTAAGGGGATCGCTGCCAAGCAGATCACCCCCGAGCAGCGAGCCATCGCCGAGAAGACCACCGAGGAGGCCGCCGCCAGCGCTCGGATCACCATCGCCAAGAAGGACCAGGCCGGTCGCATCCGCGACGAGACCTTCGTCACCGATCACCTCGCCAAGCAGACCGTCATTGCCGGTCACATCGCCGAGGACACCCGAGTTCCCGGTCACGTCCCCAAGCAGTCCACCATCGGCGAGCACGGGATCAAGAAGCCCCTCGCCTGCGCCAAGAAGACCATCAAGCGGCGAAGTATCACCGAGCAGACCATCCAACGGAGAGGTATCACCGAGGAGGCCGCCGAGCAGGTCGCCTCCGAGCAGCGAACCATCGCCAAGCAGACCATCAAGCGGAGAGGTGTCGCCGAGAAGACCGTCCAGTGGCGACGTGTCGCCAAGCAGACCACCGAGGAGGCCACCGCCTGCGTTCGGATCACCGTCGGTCAACAAGGTCAACCCCGTCAGGTCTGCCACGAGACCTTCGTCACCGATCANNCCAAGCAGACCGTCATTGCCGGTCACATCGCCGAGGACACCCGAGTTCCCGGTCACGTCCCCAAGCAGTCCACCATCGGCGAGAACGGGGTCAAGGAGCCCCTCGCCCGCCCCAAGAAGACCTTCGAGCGGCGAACCGCCCCCGAGCAGGCCATCCAGTGGCGAGGTGCCACCGAGGAGACCGTCGAGGAGGTCGCCTCCGAGCGGCGAACCATCACCAAGCAGACCATCAAGTAGTCCGCCATCGGCGTTCGGATCGCCGTCACCGAGAAGAACCAGCCCGGTCAAGCTCGCTACTAGTCCGGTCTCGCCAGCGATTCCGCCAAGCAGGCCTTGGGACCCGGTCACGGCACCGAGAACACCGTTGTTCCCCGTGAGATCGCCGAGCAGGCCACCATCTGCGAGGACCGGATCAAGCAATCCGCCATCGGTGCCGAGCAGGTCACCATCAAGCAAACCTCCGAGCAGACCGCCGTCGCCCAGCAGTCCGTCAAGCGGGCCGTCGCCAGGCGTTCCGCCACCCGACGAACCTTCACCAAGCGCACCTGTACCAATCAGAGAACCAATAAGCCCTCCTGAACCCGTCACTGCGCCTAGCGCTCCATCATTGAGCAACAGATCCCCCAGAAGCCCTTCCGAGCCTGTAATATCTCCCAAAGCGCCATTGTTGCCGGTGAGGTCGCCGAGCAGGCCATGATCTGCAACCAAGCCGTCCAGCAATCCGGTTTCGTCGCCTTGAACACCATCGCCGAGGATCGGTTGACCAAGAAGTGATTCCCCCAGACCTCCAAGCGCGCCATCTGCGCCCACGAGATCACCTAGTGGACCTTCGGAGCCAGTCAGTTCACCCAGTGCGCCACCGTTGCCTGTCAGGTCACCCAGAAGACCACCTTCACCGATCAGCGGATCAAGGAACCCTTGCTCTGCAGAGGGTGCGGTCGGGCCAGTCGGGCCAGTCGGAGAGGTCGGGCCCGTGGGACCGGTCGGCGACGTCGGGCCAGTCGGACCCGTCGGTGAGGTCGG
>NPID01001526.1_pt2 | contig 100362 bp, 105 predicted proteins | sample 8637491 | NCBI WGS metagenome assembly NPID01 (sample SAMN07420843, study PRJNA396082) | bioreactor metagenome | isolation source: sample BA6 brine-fed electro-methanogenic bioreactor BA | place: Japan: Kochi | collected 2016-06-14
AAACAGAAACAATAAATAATAAACGAGGGAAGCTTCCGCCTTCGAAACCCCGCGGGTGATTTCTTTGCTACTTTCTTTTTCACAAAAGAAAGTCGGAAGAAGTTAAGACGTACAGTAAAAATATATTTAAAATCAAATATTTTATAAATCGGAAGACACTTTTAGGAAAAGGTACTTATCCCCTTTATTTTTTATTCTTTATTCTTGGTGGTTTTGTTTACTTTGTCCACACAAAGTAAGAGAAACGAATACCTTTAGGTATTTATGAAATACTTTTCATATTTAATTATATTAATTACTTTTTCCTTCCTGACCTTATTTGAAAAGTTAATCATTTAATAAAAAATATTGATTTTGTTCCCAGTGAAATCGCTTAAATTTCATATTTAATTTTCTAGATAAATCTTTTATAGTTGGTAAGTACACTTCTGGAAACTTATCCCCTAATATTATTAATTTAAGAGAATTTGAAATATCAACAAGAGGATTTTGACAAAGAACATTTTCATCTTTTTGAATCAAAACTACTCTAAATTCATCTTCATCCTTATAATCTAAATGTTTTTGAAAAAAAATATTTTTATAATCTTTTTTAATGTTATTCATAACTATCTGATTTGCAGTCAAATCACTATCATAAATATTTATAGAGTTAAAATCAATCTCTTTATAATTTATATTTTCATCATAAATAAGATAATTTTTTGACAATTCATTTTTTATAGTTGTCATAAAAGAATCTCTTGAAAAAACCAAACAAATTCCTGAATGATTTTGACCATATTGAGACCACATTCTAGGTTTATCATATCCTGAATTATTTGAATTTGCACAAAAAGATAAAAAAGGTGTCTGGTTAATAATATTATCAATTAAATGCATTGTTTCTATATATAAAGATTGATTAATATCTCCCCATCCAAAGGCAGAAGTTAATCTCTTTTTATATTCATAAGGATCGTTAGTTGAATAATAAGAGCCAAATTGTAATTGTTTATTGTTAAGTATATATTCCATTGCAGTTTCTTTTTTTGTATAATGAAATATTGCATCATCTGATTTTAAAAAGTTTATTAATTCTTCTGTCATAAGTTATGCCTTTATTTTTTTATATTTTAACCTATTTTTTTTAATAACTTAAAAAAATCACAAATTACAATATTTTTAAAATAAAGAAATAAAGGGGACAGGCACCTTTTTATATAAAACTAATTTGATAAAGATTCATTTTCAAAAAGTAGCTAAAAATTCATACATGGTGGAGATGTCCGGAATTGAACCGGAGTCTTAAAACAGCTACTACCAGCGTCTACATGCTTAGAAGGGTTGAAAAATTTCACTTCACATCAACTCAACCCGCAAGGCAAATGCGAAGCTAAGATTTAAAAGTGTCTCTAATTAGTTCAATCAATCCTAATAAGATAATCTATCTTGGGTGAACCCACTAAAATCTACTTAGATAGAATCAGTAGTGTGAGCCTCCGAAGACTCAACCCGAAGGGAGTCTAAAGTTTGTTAAACTTACGCAGCTTTTGCGTAAGCTGGAGCGTAATCAGTATTGTTTGCGTCTAAAAAAAATGAACCGCGTAACGGCATGTTCAGGCCGACATGCAACTAATCCTCACTGCTCTAATCGATACCAAGTCATCCCCATGAAAATTTGGAAGCGAATTATATCAAAACTTTTATACATTTACAAGAGGAAAGTAAACTTGTAACCATTTTTAAAACATTACTTAGATAGAATTGCAGATATTTTAATTGGAGATTTTAAATGACTAAAAAAGGTATTCTTATCATTGGTGCGGGTGGTGTAAGTAGAGTTGCAACAGTTAAGTGTGCTATGAATATTGATACATTTGAAAAAATCACTTTAGCTTCTAGAACAGTTTCTAAATGTGAGGCAATTGCAAGTGATATTAAAAAAAATCAAGGTGTTGATATTGATGTAGCTTCTGTAGATGCTGATAGTGTTGATGAGTTAGTAAAACTTATTGAAAAGGTAAATCCAAAGTTAGTTTTAAATGTGGCTTTACCATATCAAGACCTTACAATCATGGATGCTTGTACAAAATGTCAAGTTGATTATGTAGATACAGCAAATTATGAACACCCTGATGAAGCAAAATTTGAATACAAACTACAATGGGCTAGAGATGATCAGTTTAAAGAAGCTGGGATTATGGGTCTTTTAGGTTCTGGTTTTGACCCAGGTGTTACAGGTGTATTTTGTGCCTATGCACAACAAAATCTTTTTGATGAAATCAACTACATTGATATCATGGATTGTAATGCTGGTGATCATGGATACCCATTTGCTACAAACTTCAACCCAGAAATTAACCTAAGAGAAGTATCTGCAAATGGTAGGTATTGGGAAGAAGGAAAATGGATAGAGACTAAACCTTTAGAGATAAGAGTTGAGCACGATTATCCAGAAGTTGGAGTAAAACCATCTTACTTACTATACCATGAAGAGTTAGAGTCTTTAAGTAAAAATATCAAAGGTTTAAAAAGAATAAGATTCTTTATGACATTTGGTGATGCATATATTCAACATATGAACTGCTTACAAAATGTAGGTATGCTTGGAATTGAACCAGTTATGCATAAAGGTGTAGAGATTATCCCTATTGAGTTTTTAACTACTCTTTTACCTGATCCTGCATCACTTGGGCCAAGAACTGTTGGTAAGACAAATATTGGTTGTATTATTGAAGGATACAAAGATGGTAAGAAAAGAAAAGTTTATATCTACAATGTTTGTGACCATCAAGAGTGTTACAAAGAAACAGGAGCACAAGCAGTTAGTTATACTACAGGAGTTCCTGCAATGATTGGTTCAAAAATGCTTTATAAAGGTATTTGGAAAAATCAAGGGGTATTCAACATAGAAGAGTTTGATGCAAAACCATTTATGGATGAGTTGATGACTCAAGGTTTACCTTGGAAAATCTTAGAGTTGGATGTATAGTCTTATTCTAAATGCAAGCAGTTTATAGTCTAAACTTGCTTGCGAAAAACAATCTATTAAGAAAAGTTTCAAATTCTTAAAACAAAAATAATTCTCAAAATATAAATTCAATAGTTAATTTCAAACAAAATTTATTTTTCTATTATATAATTATTACTTAATATTGTAATAAAGAAATAGGTCTTTTTAAAGGTGCTTTCTGCTATCTTTTAAAAAGGTATTTAAAATAGATAGACCCTTAAATAAAGGGCAATTAAAAAGGAGATTAAAATGCAAAAATATATATGTACTGCATGTGATTATATTTATGATCCAGCAATAGGTGATGAAGATAGTGGAATTGCACCAGGAACTGCATTTGAAGACTTACCAGAAGATTGGTCTTGTCCCGATTGTGGTGTAGGTAAAGAGGATTTTGAGCCATACGATGAATAATATAGTAAATAGTATAAATGAACTACCAAGCCCAGCATTTGTATGTGAGGAAAAGTTACTTAAGAAAAATCTTGAACTTTTAAAAAGAGTTCAAGATGAAACAGGAGTTAAAATCCTTTTGGCTTTAAAAGGTTTTGCTCTTTGGTCTAGTTTTGATTTGTGTAAACAATATCTTCAAGGGTGTTGTGCTAGTGGACTACATGAAGCTATTTTAGCAAAAGAAGAGTTCGCAAAAGAGGTACATACATATAGTCCAGCTTTTAAAGAAGAGGAGATAGATGAGATTATAAAGATATCTAATCACCTTGTATTTAATTCATTTAATCAATTAAATCAATTTAGACAAAAAGCTTTGGGTAAAACATCAATAGGACTTAGGGTAAACCCTGAGTATTCATCTGTTGAAGTTGATTTATATAATCCTTGTGGGGCTTTTTCAAGACTTGGAATTACAAGAAAAAATTTTCAAGCAGATAACTTAGAGGGTGTGGATGGTTTACATTTTCATGCTTTATGTGAACAAAATGTTGATGCTTTACAAGGTGCATTAGCAAATTTTGAGAAAAACTTTGGTGAGTTTTTACCAAAAATGAAATGGGTAAATTTTGGTGGTGGTCATCATATTACAAGAAGTGATTATCAAGTTGATGAACTAATTAAACTTTTAAAAGATTTTAAATCTAGGTATCCACATTTAGAAGTTTATATGGAACCTGGTGAAGCTGTTGGATGGAAAACAGGATTTTTAGTAGCAACTGTTTTAGATATTGTTGAAAATGGGATGCCAATAGCTATTTTAGACACTTCAGCAGAAGCACATATGCCTGATACACTTGCTATGCCATATAGGGCAGATATTAGAAATAGTGGTTTAGCTAATGAAAAAAAATACACTTATAGATTAGGTGGAAATACTTGTCTAGCTGGTGATATTATTGGGGATTATTCTTTTGATGAACCTCTAAAAGTAGGTGAGAAAATTATTTTAGAAGATATGATTCATTATACAATGGTAAAAACAACAACATTCAATGGAATTAAGTTACCATCAATTGTTATAAAAAATGAACAAAACTGTTACCAAATTGTAAAAAACTTTGGGTATAATGAGTACAAATCTAGACTTTCATAGATTTTCTTACAAAGGGTACAGTTATGATGGGGCAAGACAGACAGATAATTAATGAAGAATTTAAAGACGAAGAAGAGATAGACACAGAAGAAAATTTAAAGCATAAAAGAAAAAATTACAATAGAGTCAGAAAAGAATTGAAGCAAAAAGGCAAAAAGGTTCAAATCTGGGTAAAAAAAGAGACTTTAGAGTATGAAAAAGAACTTACTACTTTACAAATTGAACTTTTGAAACTTCAAAACTATGTAAAAGAAAAGGGTTTAAAAGTTCTTATGATTTTTGAAGGAAGAGATGCTGCTGGTAAAGGTGGTACCATCAAAAGAATCACTGAACATTTAAATCCTAGAGGTGCCAGAGTAGTTGCACTTGAAAAACCAAGTGATAAAGAAACAACACAATGGTATTTTCAAAGATATACAAGTTATTTACCAAGTTCAGGTGAAATTGTATTATTTGATAGGTCTTGGTACAACAGAGCTGGAGTAGAACCAGTAATGGGATTTTGTACATCAGAAGAACATCATGAATTTTTAAGAGAGGTTCCTGAGTTTGAAAATATGTTAGTAAAATCAGGAATTATCCTTTTGAAATTTTATTTTTCGGTATCTAAAAAAGAACAAGCAAGAAGATTTAAAAAAAGAGAAACCGATCCATTAAAACAATATAAACTATCTCCTGTAGATAAAGAGTCTCAAAAATATTGGGATAAATATACAGTAGCAAAGTTTTCTATGCTAATGGCATCAAATACAGATGTAGCACCATGGACAGTTATTCGAAGTGACAATAAAAAAAGAGCAAGAATCAACTGTATAAAGTATATTTTATCTAAAGTTGAATACCCAAATAAGATTGATAATAAATCTTTAAAAATAGATAATGAAATTTTAATTTCTGGTACAGAAGAATTAGAAACTATGGAACAAGAAAACAAATTTGCAAAGGCGTAGTGGAAATGAATTTAAGTGATTTTGAAAAAACGAATTATAGTGGACTTTATATTTCAAAAGTAGCACATCCAGCTTTTGGAAGAAAATATATAGCAAGATTTCAATACGACAAAAAAAGATATGTAAAAGTATTGGGATATACAAAAAAAGATAATCTTACAAAAAAGGCAGCTTTAGAGTTAATGCAAAAATTTAAAGAATCGATTGTTGTTACTAAAGAAGAAAATGAACAAAATGAACAATTAGATGAAAATCAAGTAGCAATAGATAAACAAAAATATCAAAATCTATTAGAAGAGAATAGAGAATTAAAGAAAATACTAGGAGACTATAAAAATATATCAACTGATGTATTAAAAGATGGTATCCAAAAAATTTATGATTTAGAAGAGTTGAAAAGTTATCAAATTGAGTTGATAAAACTTCAAAATTATTTAGAAAATGAAAACAAAAGAATGATTATTCTTTTTGAAGGTAGAGATGCTTCGGGAAAAGGTGGAGCAATTAGACGAATAACAAGATATATGAATAACAAACACTATAGAGTGGTTGCTCTTGGTAAACCAACAGAAACGCAAAAAAACCAATGGTTTTTCCAAAGATATATCCAACATTTTCCAACAGGTGGAGAGATAGTTTTATTTGATCGATCTTGGTACAATAGAGCCATGGTAGAGCCTATTTTTGGATTTTGTACAAAAGAAGAGTACGAAATTTTTATGGAAGATGTTGTTAATTTTGAACAAGATTTAGTTAGACAAGGGATGATTCTAATCAAACTTTATTTCTCTGTTTCAAAAGATGAACAAAAAAGAAGATTTGATAGAAGAGTAAATGACCCATTAAGACACTGGAAATTTTCAGAAGTAGATATGCAAGCCCAAGATTTATGGTCAGAGTTCTCTGAAAAAAAATATGAGATGTTAAGACGTACCTCTTCAAGATCAGCTCCATGGCATATTGTAAGAAGTGATGATAAACATTTAGCAAGACTTGAAGCTATGAAAATAATACTTAATTCTGTTGATTATGATGGAAGAAACTATGCATTAGATTTTGAAGCAAATGAGAAAATAAATATCTCAGTTCAAAAAGAGCTAATGCAAATGAGAAAATCTCAAAACTATTAGTCTTACCAAGGGGTTGAAGAGGAGTTTTCTTCTTCAACTTTACTTGGCATTTTTTTCAATAGTACTGGTGTTTTTTGGTTTTGAATTTGTTCAAGCCATTTTTTCTCTTCTAAAGAGGATATCTCTTTTGATTCAGGCATATTTTGTTTAGAATCTGATTTGTTCTGATTTTTCTCTTTATTATCCTCATTGTTTTGATTTTTCTCTTGATTGTTTTGTTCATCTTTATTTTTATTAGTTTTATTCTCTTTATTTTTTTCTTGTTTTGATTTATCTTTTTGTTGATTTTTATCCTCTTTTTTATCTTTATTGTTTTTATCAGTATTCGAATTGTTTTGTTGTTTTTGATTCTTTTTAAGTAGTTTTTTTATCTCTTCTAAATTATCTTTTGTATCTATATCATCTTTTATTTTAAGTGCACTTTCATAAGAGTTTATTGCTTTTTCATACTCCCCTATATTAGCATAGCTATTACCTAAATTATGAAGTTTTTTATGCTCTAATTCTTTATCTGAAGTTATAACTTTTTTATAGTTTTTAATTGCTTCTTTATATTTTCCCTCTTTGTATAAAGAGTTTGCAAGATTGTATCTAGCTTCAGAACTATTAGCAATTTTTTCAAAGTTTTTAGTTGCTGTTTCATAATCTTTGTTATTGTAAGCCTCATTTGCTTTATTGATAGTTTGAAAATCTAATATTGAAGCTTCACTATTTTGAGTATATGAAAAAAATAGACCTAATATTAGTAATAAACTTGTGTTTTTTTTTAAACTTGGAAATGAAGAAAAGGCAATAAAAAGTAATATAATAGCCAATCCTAAAGGGTAATAAAAGAGTTCAGTATAGGTTTTAAACTTTTTAGATTCAAACTCTTTTTTTGAGATAGTTTTTTCAATATCTTTTAATATTTGTTGGATATCATCTTTTGAGTTTGTAAAATGTATATAACCACCATTTGTTTTAAAACTTAACTCTTTGATTTTTTCATTTAAATGTACTGTAACTATAGAACCATCTTTTTTTGTCATAAAATTTCCATCATTTAGTTTTATTGGAGTTGGGTTTTTTGTGGCCATTGCAATAGTGTAGATATTGATTTGATTTTTATTTGCATATTCAATCTCTTTTTCATAATCTTGTTTATTCCCACCATCAGTTAACAAAATAAGATTTTTGTTTTCATAACCTTTTAATAGTTTATTTGTTGCTTCTAAAGTTGAAAATATATTTGATCCATTTTCAAATTCACCTTGGGTATTTAGGTTGTTTACTAAAATCTTTAATGAGTTAAAATCTTGTGTAACAGGAGATAAAATAAAAGAGTATTTAGCAAAAAGGATAACTGCAATAGCATTTTTCTTTGATAAATCAATTATATCAAGAACTTTTTGTTTTGCAAAGGTTAGCCTATTTGGATAAAGGTCAGTTGCTAACATAGACTTTGAAACATCTATTGCAATAACCATTGATGCAACCTCTTGTTTAAAACTTTGTTCTTTCTCATCAATAACAGGACGAGAAAGTGCAAGTGTCATCAAAATAACTGCAATAAAAAACAAAATATTTCTTGTTGTTTTAGTTAAAGCTTTATTTGATATTGATAATTTTGTCAAAATATCTTTATCAAAATATTTCTCAAATGTATCCTTATTTGTTATTATTAGGTACATTAAAATAACAGTTGGTATAAACATTAAATATAGTACGTTATGGTATAGAAATTGCAATGTAATTTACTCCTTGAATCGTATTTTATAAAATACTTAGTAACTTTTAGATAAAATCACGTCTAAAAATAAAAATATTTGGAGTAGATTTTATGGAATTTAACGCAAACAGAGTTGATGAAGCTAATGCAGTTATCACTTCAACAATCTCAAAAGAAACAGTTGAGAAGAATGTTGATAGCATTGCTAAGAAAGCAGCAAAAACAATGGACGTACAAGGATTTAGAAAAGGAAAAGTTCCTGTAGCTGTTGTTAAACAAAGATATGGAAGTAAAATAACTGAAGATGCAGAAGCTGATGCAGTAAGAGCAGTTTTTACCCAAGGATTAGAAGAGTTAAATATAGCACACGAAGATGTAATTGGTGAGCCTTCAATTACTAAATTCGACAAAAAAGAAGATGGTTCTATTGATATAGAAGTAACTGTAGCTTGTAAGCCAAGTGTTGACTTAGGTGATTACAAATCTTTAGTTCCAGAAGTAGAAGTAAAAGAAGTAGATGAGAAAGAGATCGATTCAAGACTTGAGCAAATGGCAAAATCTTCTGCACCATTAGAAAAAATCAAAAGAAAAAGAATGGTAAAAGAGGGAGATTTTGCACTAATTGACTTCGAAGGTTTCGTTGACGGTGTAGCATTTGAAGGTGGAAAAGCTGAAAAATATCCATTAGAAATTGGTTCTGGTGCATTTATCCCAGGATTTGAAGAGCAAATAGTTGGAATGAAATATGAAGAGCAAAAAGATGTAGTTGTTACTTTCCCTGAAAACTACCAATCAAAAGATTTAGCAGGAAAAGAAGCAATATTTAAAGTAACACTTCATGAGATTCAAGAAAAAGTTGCTGTAGAAATTAATGATGAATTTGCTGCTAAATATTTACCTGGATATGAAGGTAATGCTACATTAGAAGCTTTAAAAAATAAAATTAAAGAGCAAATAGAGGCTGAGCAAAAAGGTGCATATTATAGAGAAGAGTTAAAACCTGCATACTTAGATAAATTAGTATCAGAATTAAACTTTGCTTTACCAACTTCAATAGTAGACCAAGAGATTAACTTTGCACTTAATAACAAAGTTAGAACTATGAGTGAAGATGAAATCAAAGCATTACAAGAAGACGCTTCTAAAGTAGAATCTATGAGAGAAGAGTTAAGAGAAGATGCTGAGAGATCTGTAAAAGCGACATTTATTGTTGATGCTTTAGCAAAAGCTGAAGGTGTTGAGGTAAATGACCAAGAAGTAACTCAAGTAATTTACTATGAAGCGATGCAAACAGGTCAAAATCCACAAGATGTTTTAAAACAATATCAACAAGCTGGGTATTTACCTGCAATCAAAATGTCTATGATTGAAGATAAAGTAATCTCTAAATTATTAGACGAAAAACTAGGAAAATAAACCTAAATTAGGATAGAAAATGAGTTATATACCATATGTAGTTGAAAAAAGCGGAAGAGGGGAGAGAAGTTACGATATCTATTCAAGACTTCTTAAAGATAGAATTATTATGTTAAGTGGTGAAGTAAATGATGCTGTAGCATCATCTATTGTTGCACAACTTCTTTTTTTAGAAGCTGAAGATCCGGATAAAGATATCTATTTATATATAAACTCTCCAGGTGGAGTAATTACAAGTGGTATGTCAATATATGATACTATGAACTATATCAAACCAGATGTTTGTACTATTTGTATTGGGCAAGCAGCTTCAATGGGTGCATTTTTATTATCTTCTGGAGTTAAAGGTAAAAGATACTCTTTACCTCACTCTAGAATTATGATTCACCAACCATTAGGTGGAGCACAAGGTCAAGCGACTGATATTCAGATTCAAGCTAAAGAGATTCAAAGAATGAAAGATACATTAAATGATATCTTAGCTTCACAAACTGGACAGCCATTAGAAGTTATTGAAAAAGATACTGATAGAGATAACTTTATGAGTGCAGAACAAGCTTGCACTTATGGTTTAATTGATGAGGTTATTAGTAGCCACAAATAAAGATTATAATGATTAGAGAAGTAATAACATATCCAAATAAATTATTAAGAGAAAAATCTAAAGATGTGGAGAAGTTCGATGAAGAACTTCACACACTTTTAGATGACATGTATGAAACTATGATAGACCAAAATGGAGTAGGGCTTGCTGCAATTCAAGTTGCTGTTCCACTAAATGTACTTATTATTAACCTTCCAAATGAGGAAGATATTCAAGACAAAGAAGACCTAATAGAAGCAATCAACCCTGTAATTACTCACAAAGATGGTGAGCAAGTTTTTATGGAAGGGTGTTTAAGTGTTCCTGGATTTAATGAAGAGGTTAAAAGGGCACAACATATTATAGTAGAATACTATGATAGAGATGGAAATAAAAAAGTGATGGAATCAGAAGATTTCTTAGCTGTTGCATGGCAACACGAGATGGAGCATCTAGCTGGTCATCTTTTTATAGAAAATCTATCTATCATAAAAAGAAAAAAATTTGAAAAAGAGTGGAAAAAGAAGTTAAAAGCTAAGTAATTAGCTACTTCTTTTAATTATTCTTTACTCTATTTATTTTAATTCACATTTTTTATTAAAATAATCCCATTCTCTACATTTTTTTCCATTATCTTTATTTACACAGAAATAATCAATAACTATACTATCTTTTTTATATGCAACTAAATTAAAACCATCATCCAAACATTTTTTAGATGCTGGATTTATCATAGAAGTTATATTTTTATTTGCAGTTTCACTAGAGCAACCAATAATAAAAAACACAATTGTGATAAAACTTAAATACTTCATTTTTAGACCTTTATTTAATTATTATTTGGCATTGCATGTTTTTTATTTACAGGGAATATTAGCTCATTTTTTGAATTAACTTTTTTTTGATAATATTTTACTGTTTTAATTTCTTCAGTATCATTTTCAATTTTGAATCTTTTTAATCCTTTTTTATCTATACTTACTATAAGTTTTTTAATATTTTTATCTTTTATTTTTCTACCATTAAAGTTTGAAGTCACATTATTATTTTTTAGTGTTCTGTAATTAGAAATAGTTATTAAGTCTCCTCCTGTAGAGTAATTATTAATTTCATTACTCTCTTCTTCTTCATTTAGATTATCTACCCAAAGTGACATATAATATGTACCATTTGGGATGTTATTAAAATATTTATCATGGTATAAATTGAAACTTGCTTCAAGTGATTCATCTCTATAGGAACATCCATTGCCAGCACTTAAGATATTATATACATCTTCACTAAAAAGAAAATATGCATTTGGATCATTACTAGGATTTACAGTTTGAGATAACATCAGGTTAACATCCCATGTAGTTTTAGTAGTGGGGGTTATTCCATCATTGCATATTTTATATTGTAGGGTACCTGCACCATTAGACCAAGTCCAATTTGCCTCCCATGAGTCTATATAAATATCAGGCAATGAAGATTGCAATTGAACTGTACTATCACCAATTGAAATATTGTCTTTTTCATTTAGTTCATCAACTAAATCTATATCATCAACCCAAACTGCAATATAATATGTTCCTGCTTGTAAAGTTTGAGGAAAATTAAAATTTCTTACATTATTTTCATCTCTGTATGCGATCTCTCCCACATTTAAATCAAAAGGAATCTCTTCATATATAACATAAATATCTGATGTGTCAAAACTTGAATCTTTTGAAAGCATTAAATTCACATTAAAACCTGAAGGTGCTGTCCCTGTTCCACTATTTAAAATTTCATAAATAAGTTCTCCACTTCCATTTGGTCTTGGGTCATATGTCGCACTCCAACTTTGAACTTCAAGATTTGGAAGATTTGTTCTTACTGGTTCAGGTATATTATCATCCTCTGTATTCGTATCTATACCATTCATACCATCTGTTAAAACATAACTTACCATTATTAGATCGCTGACATAAGAGTAAGGAAGCCAAAAATATCCTCCATCTCCCCAGTTTATACCCCATGAATTTATTATTTTAAATGCTCCCCCATATTTATTATCATCATAACCTACAATAGTTACTGCATGACCTCCTTCATTTGACTCACTGTTAATATTTGGTTGATATACTGATCCTGAACCTTGTAAATAATAAAAACTTGAATAAACTTTCATACCAATTAAAATTGCATTACGATTAGCTAATGAAGCTTTCATTTGCTCTGTACCTAGTAGTCTTCTATATTCTAGTGCTTTATAGTTTTTAGCATGATTATTTATAGCTGCTGTAGGTTGTGTTGTATAATCATTCTGATCATAGGGCATCATAGCCCAAGTTGCTGCTCCTTTATCAATCATAAGTTGAAGAGCATCTGAAGGATAAGAACCATTGTCTACTCCACCATTTATTTGATTATATATATACGCAGGACTAAAAACAGTATGTGTACTATTTAAAGACCATCCCATTTCAACTTTTTCTTGATAACTTTTTAAGGCATATGCACTTGCCCATCCAACACAACTTCCTTGGCTACCTTGATTACCTGGAACTGGCATACTTGAAGATAGATCAATTGATGATGGAAGTGATGTCGTAGAATCATTAAAATCGCCATTTAGCTGAGTATCAAAATATGCAAGTTTTGTAGCTGCATATTCACTTACATCTTCATTTATATATCCTTGTCCGTTATCTTCTTCTGTGGTAACAATATTAATAGTTGCTTTTGCTTCATTACTATATGCAATAGAATCAGTTGCTTTATAATTTAATATAACTTGATTATTAGTATAATCTGATTTTAGTATTACATATAAAAGGTTTGTTCCAGGGTCAATAAAAGCATATTCATAGCCTGAACCAATAGTTCCTTCATAAGTACTTTGTAAATCATATGTAAGTGTATCGTTATCTTTATCTGTTGCTACGAGTGAAATTTGTACATATGGAGCACTTAAATTTGAACTAACTGAAACATTGTAAGCAATTGGAGTATTATTACCCCAGATTCCTTCATTTAATTCTCCATTTAGAATTTTATCTTTAATGTAAGTTACAGTGCTATATGAAGATGTAATTCCTAGCATTACAAGTTTCGCATCATTTGTATCGTTTAGCCCTTGATCTGCAAAATAAATTCCAACTTCATTTTTATTATCTAATATTGTTTTATCAAGTCCATTTTCATTATCTAATGCTCCATTTATAACTGCTTCAATAAATCTATTTTTTGAAAATTTATTAGCATTTAATTGCATTTCCCAATAATCCCATCCTGCAGTATCAGGATCTCGATTAAAAAGGTTATTATAAACAGCTTTAACAAAATCTCTATTTGAAGTTTCTGGAGGGTATAAGGTTTGTGTTTCTATTTGATCAAAAAAAGATTGTGCAATTTGACTAAGTTTAAGTCCAGAACTATTTGTCCAATAATTTAAACCCCCATTATCAGGTGCTCTATTAAAAGTAGCAACATATAGTTTACTGACTTCTTCTCTTGTAGGATTTTGATCACTTGCAAATATTAAATTAATTAATAATAGTGAAATAAATAATAGTTTAAAGAGTTTCATTTTTCTTTCCTTCCAGTGTATATTTAATTATACTAAAAGATTAATTTTATAGAGTAGTGATTGAATTAAAAAATCATAAATCTTTATCAAAAAACTAAATATAAATAAGAAATAGTAATATTTACAAAAAGAAAAAAATTATTATTTAATAAGTTTACTTTAAAGATAAAAATTATATTATTTTATAAGCAATTTTTAATTTACAAAAGGAGAAGAAATGAAAAAATTAGCTTTAGTATCAACAGTTGTACTATTTTTAGGCGTGAATAGTTTCGCATCAAGTGATGTGTCTTTAATCAATAAGGCAAAAGATATGGGACTAAAACCTATCCCAAAAAGTAGTTTAGAGGTTCTAAAATTAGTAGATGATCCTAAAAATCCAATTACAGCTGAAAAAGTTGAACTTGGTAAAAAACTTTATTTTGAACCAAGACTTTCAAAAAGTGGACTTATTTCATGTAATACATGTCATAACTTAGCAATGGGAGGAGTAGATGGAGTATCTGCTGCAATTGGACATAAATGGACAGCAAATCCTCATCATCTAAATTCTCCAACAGTATATAACTCAGTGTTAAATAAAGTGCAGTTTTGGAATGGTAGATCTCCTCATTTAGAAGATCAAGCACAAGGACCAATTCAAGCAGGTCCAGAGATGGCAGCTCCTGCTGAGTTGGTTGTACAAAGAGTTACATCTATGCCAGATTATGTTAATGAATTTAAAAAAACATATGGCAGTGATGTGAAAATAGATTTCAAACTAATTGCAGATACAATTGCAGTTTTTGAAAGAACTTTGATAACTCCATCTAGATATGATGATTTCTTAAATGGAGATTTATCTGCATTAACAGATGCTGAAAAAAAAGGTTTAGGATTATTCTTAGATAAAGGTTGTGCTTCTTGTCATAATGATATAGGTCTTGGTGGAACTATGCAACCATTTGCAACAGCTGCAAAATATAAATTTGCTTCATTAGGTGATTTTACTGGTGATGAAAATGGTATGGTAAAAACACCAACTCTAAGAAATATTGAAGAGACAGCTCCATATTTCCACAATGGTGGTATCTGGAAATTATCAGATGCAGTAAAAGAGATGGGTTCTACTCAATTAGGACTAAATATTTCAGATAAAGATGCAGCTGATATCGTTGTATTCTTAAAATCATTAACAGGTGATAAACCTGAGATTTCATATCCTATACTTCCTACTATTACAGACAAAACGCCAAAACCAGATATGAAATAAAAAATAAAAACTCCTCTTGGAGTTTTTATTTAACTTTATAATAATTAAAGATCAAAAGTATAAATAAAAATGTTTGCATAATATATGGGATAATAATATTTTCATTATATAAATAAATAGTAAATAAAACTGAAGCCGTAAGTGCAATAAAATTTGATATTAAATAAAATTTATTTAGTTTATTCTGGAAATTCATAACAATAATAAATTCAAAAAGTGTAAGTATTATCAATAATACCTTCTCAATAAAAATAAAATAATTAAAATTTGAGACAAAAATTAAATAATTCAATATTATAAAAATTATAAATAGTAAATTTGAAAAAAATAGCATCAATCCCTACTTGTATATAATTATATAGATTATTATATCTAATAAAAGATTTAAGATTTATTTTTAGCTCTACACTTAAGATAATATAAATTATGATTTGTATAAAATATAATAAATTGGATTATAAGATTTAAAATGAAATTAATAAAATCGGGTACTTTAAATGAGATTGATGCAAAAGAGGTAGAGGTAGAATCTACTTTTACAAAAGGTCTTCCAAGTTTTACAATTGTTGGGCTTGCAACAAATAGTATTCAAGAATCAAAAGACAGAGTCAAGTCAGCTTTACTTACAAATGATTTTAAATTTCCTCCTAAAAAAATAACTATAAATTTAGCACCAAGTGAGATTAAAAAAGGTGGTACTCATTTTGATTTGCCTATAGCTTTATTGATATCTCTTTATGAAAATAAAAATATCAAATTTGAAGATTTTCATATTTTTGGAGAGTTATCTTTAAATGGAGATATAAATGATAGTAGCCAGATTTTTCCTATAATTTTATCTTTAGTAAAACAAAATAATATTAAAAAAGTTTTGGTCTGTAAAAAAAGTGCTATGAAGATATCAAAAATACCAAATATAGAGGTTTTTTGTGTAGAGAATCTTGTAGAAGCAATAAAATTTTTTTCTACAAATGAAAAAGAGAAATATAAATATAAACAAGAAAAATATAGTTATAAAAAAGTATTAGTAGAAAACAAAGAGTATTTCTTTGTAAATGAATATATTCTAGATTTTAAAGATGTAAAAGGACAAGATAGTGCAAAAAGAGCAGCATTGATAAGTGCAGCTGGAAACCACAATATTCTTTTTGAGGGAAGTCCTGGATGTGGAAAATCAATGATTGTAAAAAGATTACAATATATTATGCCTCCAATGAGTATAGATGAGATACTAGAGGTTGCAAAACTTCAAGCACTTGATTTAAAAGAGCCTGATTTTAAACCTATAAGAGTTTTTAGAAGTCCCCATCAGTCTAGTTCTAAAGCTTCAATAATAGGTGGAAATAATATAGGTGAAATAGCTTTGGCAAACAATGGAGTACTTTTTTTTGATGAATTGCCATATTTTAGTGGTGCAATTCTTGAAGCTATGAGAGAGCCTTTGGAGGATTATAAACTATTGGTAAGTAGAGCCAATAGTAAAGTAAAGTTTGATACAAAATTTTTATTTGCAAGTGCAATGAATCCATGTCCTTGCGGAAATCTACTAACTATAAACAATAGTTGCAGATGTAATGAACTTGAGATAAAAAAATATAAAAACCGTCTAAGTGAACCTTTTTTAGATAGGATTGATTTATATATAGTGATGAATGAATCAGATATAAAACAAAAAGCTTCATATAGTTCAAGACAGTTTCATAACTTGGTCATAAATGCTTTTATAAAACAAAAACAAAGGGGACAAAAAGAGTTAAATGGAAAGTTAAGTGATGAGGATATTTTAAAATATTGTATTTTAGATGAAGAGTGTAAAACAATTTTAGACAAAGCCACAATGAGTTTTAATCTATCTTTTAGAAGTGTAAATAAGATATTGAAAGTATCAAGAACAATCGCTGATTTACAAGATAGTCAAAATATACAAAAAAGTCATCTAATGGAAGCCTTAAGTTATAGAAGAAGATAAGTAGAAAGATTTTGTTATAATGTCATAATTAAAATAATTAAGGATATAAATTGACAAGATGTGGTTATGTTTCAGTAGTTGGACGTCCAAATGCAGGTAAAAGCTCACTTTTAAACTGGCTAGTAGGTGAAAAAATAGCAATGGTTTCTCACAAAGCAAATGCTACAAGAAAAAGATCAAATATAATAGTTATGCACAATGATGACCAAGTTGTATTTGTAGATACTCCAGGATTACACGAAACAGAAAAACTATTAAATCAATTTATGCTTGATGAGGCTTTAAAAGCTATTGGTGATTGTGATTTGATTTTATTTTTAGCTCCTGTTACAGATAAACTTCATCACTATGAAAGCTTTTTAGAAAAAAATAGAAAAAATACAAAACATATTTTACTTCTTACAAAAATAGATAATGTTACAAACAATGAAGTTATGGCAAAGATAAAAGAGTATGAAAAATACCAAGATAAATATGAAGCTGTAATTCCTGTATCAATCAAAAAACAAACTAAACACTCAGATATATTAGATGTAGTAGTAAAAAATCTTCCAGAACATCCATATCTGTTTGATCCTGAAATCTTAACAACTGAGCATTTAAGAGATATTTTTAAAGAGTTTATTAGAGAGTCTATTTTTGAAAACATCTCTGATGAAATTCCTTATGAGACAGATGTCCTTATAAATAAAGTAGAAGAAAAAAATGATTTAGATGTTATCAAAGCAACTATTATAGTTCAAAAAAGTACACAAAAAGGGATGATAATAGGTAAAGGTGCAACAGCTATTAAACGTATAGGAAAAGATGCAAGACTTAAAATAGAAAAGCTTACAGGAAGAAAATGTTATCTAGAACTATTTGTATCTATCAAAAAAGGTTGGACTAAAAATAAGCAAGGACTAAAAGAACTTGGTTACGATGTAACCTTTTAAAATAATAAAAAAATATATTTATTTAATCTTTCTTAAAACTTTTTAATAATAAAATACATTATAAAATATAAGGATTTTATTATTGAAGTTTTTGAAATAGAAGCAACTGAACAAATCTCACATATCTTATTAAAAGATTTTATTCTAACAAATCTAAAACAATATAATCTTGAGTTTCCTAAAAATAGTTATATCTTTTACTCTTTTGTTGAAGAGTTTAAAAAGTATATAATCATGATATTTGAAAATAAAAAAGCTTTTTTAAAATCTTTGTTAAACCTTCAAAGTGAAGGTTTTGAACTTTTTATTACAAACAATTTTTTTATACTTTATAAGAATTCTTTACCATATTATTTTCAAAAAACTCAGAGTATAGATAATGATGAGTTAATAGGTTTTATAAAAAGTAGTTTTAACTTAGAGAATTTAAAAGTTAGTATTATTGATGAAAACTTTTTATTGAATTATTTAAAAACTCCAAAGGTAAATCTACTTAAAACAAAGAATAATTATGAATTTAAAATATTTGTATCTTATTTCATTTTGATGGGAATTTGTATTTTTTATTTTGCAACAAACAATCAAAAAATCAAGAACAATGAGTTGCAGGAAATAAATAAAAATATAATGCAGATACAAAAAGAGAATAAGTTTAAGTATTTATCAGAAAATCTACTAAAAATATACCTAGAAGCCAATAAAGAAAATATCCAAATTTTCTCTTATGTAGTGAAAAATTCAAAAATATCTACTGTGTTGAAATCTAATGAAAAGGAGAATTTATATAGATTTTTAAAGTTATATAATAATAGTTCAATTGAAAAAATTGAATTTAATAAAGATAAAAAAGAGTACATTGCAAATGCAATTTTTGAAATCAATTGAAAGTAAATACGATAGTTTATCAATATTAATAAAAGTAGAACTATTTTTAGTGCCATTGATTTTTCTTTTTTATTTTACATTTTTTGAAGCTAATAATCAAAGCCAAAAAAAAATAATAAACCCTATAGATATACAAAATATTGATATAAATATCAATAGTGTAGAGATACTAAAAAATATAGAAGATTATCTTGCTTCTAAAAAAATACAAATTATTGAACTATCAAACAAGAAAAATCAAATAAAAATAGTAGTAAAGATAAAAAAGCTTAATGAGTATATAGAGTTTTTAAAGTTTATAGAAGAGTATAACCCTTATTCCAAAATAGTTTCTATAGAAGATATTTTAGGAATAAAAACACTAACAATATCTTTTGATAGATTTTATATAAAAGAGAAATTAGATTTAAGTAAATATTTTAAAAAAATTATAAATAAATCAAGTTATAAGTTAACTGCAATAGTAGGAGATAAAGCTTATATAAATCAAAAATGGTTAAGTATAGGTGAACATATAGATAATTATGAAATTGTAAATATTGGTGTTGATACAGTTGTATTAAAAAACAAAAATAATAGCTTTACAATGGAAATATTTGATGAAAGAACTTTTTAACAATATCATAGATTATAATCTAATAGAAAATTATTCAATTGATAAATTAAAACAAAGTCTAATTTTACCTATTAGGTTAGATGGAGTATATTTAAATATTTTTAGATGTGATGATAGCCAAGTTGAAAATCTAGGTACTAAATATTTAATTAAAAGTTTTAACCTAAAAAAAGAGTTTATACTTTTTTTTCTTGATGATATTGAAAATAGAATTAGGTTATATAATCTATCTATTTTGTGTATTAAAAAAAGTGAAATAAATTCTAAATATATTGAAGAATTTATCAACAAAATCTTATCAAAAGCTATAGATTTAAAAAGTAGTGATATTCATATAGAAAGTTTGGAAAATAGTGTAGTGATAAGATTTAGGATTGATGGAGTATTAAAACTCTTTTATATATTCGAAAAAAGTTTTATAACAATCATTAGTTCATATTTAAAAATGATATCAAATCTTGATATAACACAAAATAGACTTCCTTTAGATAGTTCTTTCACTTTTTATCTTAAAAAAGTTAAATATGATTTTAGAATATCAACTATGCCAACAATTTATGGAGAATCCATAGTTTTAAGAGTCTTACATAGTAATAAAGTAAAAAAAGATTTAAAAACCTTAGGCTTTTCTTCTCATATATTTAGTAAAGTTGAAGAGATATTGAGACTAAATCAAGGTTTGGTTTTAATCTCTGGTCCAACAGGTAGTGGGAAAAGTACAACTTTATATTCAATAATCCAGAGCTTAAATACCCAACATAAAAAAATCATAACTATAGAAGACCCAGTAGAATACAAAATCCCCCAAGTACAGCAAGTTAATATCCAAGATGAGATTGGACTTAGTTTTGATAAGGTATTAAAAAACATTTTAAGACAAGACCCAGATATAATCTTAATAGGTGAAATAAGAGATTCTTACTCCTTACAAATAGCTCTTCAAGCTTCACTTACAGGTCATGTAGTTTTTGCTTCAATACATGCTAATAATTCTATTGAAACAGTTTTTAGACTTATTGATTTAAAAGCTGACAAATATCTTTTATCTAGTACTTTAAAATATATTATTTCACAAAGATTAGTTTTAAACCTTTGCAAATATTGTAAAGGAAAAGGGTGTAGTAGATGTAATTTTACTTTTTATAGTGGGCGAAGTTGTATAGCTGAAGTTTTAAATATAGACAATAATATATCTTCAATGATATTAAAAGGTTCAGCACTTAATGAGATAAATAAGTATCTAGAACAAATCAATTTTAAAACAATGTTAGATGATGGTATTTTAAAAGTAAAAGGAAATATCACAACATTAGATGAGGTTTATAAGGTGTTATAATGGAGTTTGAAGTAATATATCAAGAGAATTCAAAAATAAAAAAGTCAATATTTACTAAAGAGCAAATTGATTCAAATAAATTGCCAGATAATGTAATAAAAATAGAAAAAAGAGTTAAGCTTTTAAATAAAGAGTTAACTTCAAGAAAAAAGATATCAGATAAAAAGTTAAAAGAGTTATTTTATGAATTAAGTGTTATGTTAGATTCAAATATTTTACTTGATGAGGCTTTGAAGATATTACATAATTCTCAAAAAGATAAAATACTAAAAGAGTTTATAAATACAATTAGAACAAACCTTTATAGTAGTACAGATATAAGTTTATTAGTAAAAGAGTATAAACTAAACTCTATGGTTATATCTTTTTTTTCAATATTAAAAAATAGTGGAAATACTGTATCTTTTATCAAAATAATAAGTAGTATATTAAATGAAAATTACCTAATAAAAAAAGAGTTTAAAAAAGCTCTTTTTTATCCTGCAATTTTAGTGATAACTTTTATATCTGCTTTGATTGGTATATTTAAAATAGTTGTTCCTAAATTTGAAATTATGTTTATTCAATACAAAATGGAGTTGTCTTTTGCTACAAAAATGCTTTTTGGTGCAAAAAATATATATGAAAACTATTTGGGATTTATTCTATTATTTTTAGTTGCTTCTTTGATATTTTTAATGTTTTTATACAAAAAATATGACAATATAAAATTCTTCTCAAACTATATTGTTTCAAAAAAGCTTTATTTCTTTAGTGGTTTATATACTGATAAGATATTTTATGAATATTTTTTATGTATGCAGAGTTTATTAAATAATGGTTATAAATTTCATGACTCATTTACAAATTCGAAAGTTTTAATAAAAAATTATTACCTTTTAGATAGAATTACTCAGATTGAAAACTTGTTAAAAAGTGGAAAGAGTATAGAGTATTCTTTAGAACAATCAAAGTTATTTGATGAACTTACATTAAGTTTGATTAAAACAGGTGAGGTGTCAAACTCCTTGCAAATAACTGTAGGTGAAATTAAAAATATTTACAAAAGAAAATTTAATGATAAATTAAAATTTCTTTCTATGGCAATTGAACCAATATTTTTTATCATCATAATGTTACTTATAATATGGATTATATTAGCTATTTTTGTACCATTATGGAGTATTGGTGATGTGCTTAAAATTTAAGAGGGTATTAGATGAGCAAAGAATTAGAATTTGAAAATTCTATAAAAAATATTTTAGAGTATATTGGTGAAGATGTAAATAGAGAAGGGCTTGAAAAGACTCCAAGTAGAGTAAGAAAAGCTTTTGAATTTATGTGTAGTGGATATAATCAAGACCCAAAAGAGATAATTAATTCTGCACTTTTTACAAGTTCAAATGATGAAATGGTAGTTATAAAAGATATAGAATTTTATTCTATGTGTGAGCATCACATGTTACCAATAATTGGAAAAGCTCATGTGGCATATATCCCAAATGGAAAAGTTGTTGGACTTAGTAAAATACCAAGAGTTGTAGATGTGTTTGCTAGAAGATTACAAATCCAAGAGCAAATGACAGAACAAATTTGCGATGCTTTACATGAAGCTTTAAACCCAAAAGGTGTTGCTGTTATGATTGATGCAAGACATATGTGTATGGAGATGAGAGGAGTTGAAAAAATCTGCTCTACTACTGTAACATCTGCACTTAGAGGATTGTTTAAACGTGAGAAAAAAACAAAAGATGAGTTTCTTTCAATAGTAGCTCAGTCTTTGCATAAATAAAGAGTTATCCTTTTATAAAAGGATAACTTTTGCCAACATTAAAAAGCTAAAAAATCCAACAATATCAGTTACTGTTGTAAGAAGAACTGTACTTCCAATTGCAGGGTCTATATCTAATCTTTTAAGAACAAGAGGGATTGATGCTCCAAAAAAACCTGCACTAAATAGATTTATTATCATGGATAGGGCTATTACAAGACCTAAAAGAGCTACATTAAACCAAAGCCAAGCAATGATTCCAATAATAAAAGCAAATAAAAAGCCATTAAATAAGGAGATAAAAACCTCTTTTTTTATAGCATCTTTACTATTGTCATAATCAATATCTCCCAAAGCCAATTGTCTTACCATAACGGCTAAAGTTTGTGTTCCTGCATTTCCACCCATGGAAGCAACTATTGGCATTAGTATTGCTAAAGCTACATAAGATTGAATAGTTTCATCAAATAAACCAATAACCAAAGATGCTAAAATAGCTGTACCTAAGTTTATCAATAACCATAATGAACGTTTTTTCGCTGTAACAAATAGATTATCATCATGCTCAAAGTCATCATTAACCCCTGCTAATTGATACATCTGTTCTGTTGCATTTTCTTCAATAACATCTAAAATATCATCTGAAGTGATTCTTCCCATTAACATATCTTGATAACCAACAACAGCAACAACACTTAAATCGTATTTTTCAAATTGTATTGCAATCTCATCAATATCATCTTTATCTTGTACAACATAAGGCTTAAATTTATTCTCTTCATGAGAGTTTATAATCTCTTCATAGGTTTTTTCAAAATTTAAAAGAATTAAATCTTCTAAAGAGATTGAAGCAATAAGTTTTTTATCATCATTTACAATAAAAACTTGATGAATATTTTCTAATTCATCTTCATCTTTACCTTGTTTTAGTCTATTTAATGAGGCTTGAATTGTTTCATTTAGATTTGCTGAGAAAAGCTCTGTTTGCATATATGCTCCAGCTTCATCCTCTTCATATCTTCTTAACCATTCAATCTCTTGTTTGTCTTCTTCTTCAAGACCATCAAAAATCTCTCTTGCTTTTTCTTCATCAAGTTCTTCAATCTCTTGGATAATATCTGTAGCATCATCAGATTCTAGTTCATCCACTGCGTCTGTAAGTTTCTCAATAGATAGTTCTTCATAAACATCTTCTCTTAGATAATCTGGAAGTTCTAATATAACTTCACCTAAAATATCATCAGGTATATTTTTAATTACTCTAAGAAAATCTTCATTGTTTTTTTTATGAATCTTTTTTAATGAATAAGCTATATCACTAGGGTGTAAATCATCTATTTTTTTTAAAAGCTTATCAGGATCTTTTATAACTATTTGATTTTTATCACTAGCCAATTAAATTTTCCTTGGATTGATTTGTGTAGCTGATGCTGTTCTTTCTAATTTTATAGGTTTTAATAAATCAATTTTTTCAATACTAGATACTAATTCATTTGATACTTTTTTTGTGTAAGCAAGAAATTTAGTTTTTTCACTTCCTTGTAGTTTGCTTTTAGTAACTTTTATAATTTTTAATGGATCTATTGCTTTACCATTTTTATACAAACCTAAATGTAAATGTGGTCCAGAACTAAGTCCAGTATTTCCAACATATCCTATAAGTTGCCCCTTTTTTACACGACTTCCAACTCTAAGTCCACCTCTAAATTTACTTTGGTGTGCGTATAAAGTTCTAAGGCTATTTTTATGTTGTATGATAATTACATTACCATATCCACCTTTTCTTCCTCTAAATATGATTTTACCATCAGCCGCAGCATAAATTTTTGTTCCTCTTGCCGCTGCATAATCTACACCTAAATGGGCTCTATATCTTTTTAAAACTGGGTGATATCTTTTTTTAGTGAATTTACTTGAGATTCTTTTATATCTAACTGGTGTTTTAAAAAAGAAATTAGTTAAACTTTTTCCTGTTTCGTCATAATACTTATCATCGTTTAAATTTCTAAAAATATAATTCTTTTTTCTATTTACTTCAACTAAAGCACCAATAATTTCTGGTTGCCCAAAGTATTTTCCTAATCTAATTTTTTGTTTATATTTTATAACAACATGATCACCTTTTTGCATACCTCTAAAATCTACACTAGCACTAAAAGCACGGATAAGTTCATTTGCTAAGTCTTTGTTGTTTGTTTTTTCTATAATATCTAAATATGGAGAATGGTTTATTTCTAGAACCAAAGTCTCTTCTATTTCATCATATTTTATAGGTAACGTTTGAAAAGAATAAGTTCCATCTTCTTTTTTAAATATATGTAGTTGAATATCTTCCGATACAGGGATTAATACCTGTTTTAGTGTATTATCTGTATCTAAAAGTAAGTGATAAGTTATACCAGCTGTGATTTCTGAACAAAGCTCTTTATCCTCTTTTTCTAAATTAAAATACAAAGATTGAGGAATTTTATGAGAATCTAGAAATGTTAAGAACGTATCACCTTTAGGCCAAGTAAGTTCTTCTACTTCTTGAGAAAAACAAAATGAGATTAAAAACGTTAAGATTAAGAGTAATTTTTTCACAGTAAGCTATTTCTTCCTTTATTAAATAATTAGAGTATCTATTATACAATTGCACAACTTAATTGGATATAAACATACATTTAAAGGGATTTTAGTTGAAAAGAATTTTGTTATTTTTATTATGTATTATAGCATTTTCATATGCTGATTTAGTGGAAATTTATAGAAGCCAAGGTTTAGAAGCTGTTAAAGAGAAGCTTGAAGAACAATTAACAAAAGAAGAGTATTGGAAAAATTATTTAAAAGATAAAAATGTTGATTATGGGTATTATGAATCAAAAAAATATATACTTATTACAAAAAAGAATTTAAAAGAGATAAGTTTATATAAAATTGAAAAAGACAAGTATAATTTATTACTAAAAGATAATGTTATAGTTGGTGAAAATCAAGGAGATAAACAAGAAGAGGGAGATTTGAAAACGCCTGTAGGAGCTTATGAGTTTACAAGTAAACTAACAAAACTCGATGCCTTTTATGGACCCCTAGCATTAGTTACTTCATATCCAAATAGTTTTGATAAATCTTTGAATAAAAATGGTCATGGAATATGGTTACACGGTATGCCATTAAATGAAGCAAGAGAAGAGTATACAAAAGGTTGTATAGCAATTGATAATCCTAAACTTGAAAAAATTGATGATATGATTGAACATGATAAATCTGTTATTTTAATCTCTGACAAAAATGAAATAAAAGCTTCAAAAGATGAAATAAGTATGATACTTTCATTTATTTACCAATGGAGAAATGCTTGGAAAGATTCAGATATCAACGAGTATATAAAATTTTATTCAGATTCTTTTAAAAGATACAACGGTATGGATTTTGAAAGCTTTAAAGAGTATAAACAAAGAGTTTTTTCAAAAGATGAAAAGAAAAAAATTGAATTTTCAAATATTAACATTATACCATATCCAAACTCTTTAAACAAAAAAATGTACAAGGTTCTTATGGATGAGGATTATAGGACTAGATCATATTCATTTGTAGGGAAAAAAGAGTTATATTTAGAAGTAAAAGATAATAAAATCCAAATTCTTTCTGAAGGTTAAAACTAACAATAAGAGCATTTTAGATATAATCGCCCAATTAATTACAACCATAATTTAAGGCGAAAGATGCAAAAAGAAGAGATGAATCTTGAAGAGATAGCATTAGCTCACTCTTTAACACTTGAAGAATTTGAAAATATAAAAGAGATACTAGGAAGAGAACCAAATTATGTAGAAATTGGTATCTTCTCTGCAATGTGGTCAGAACACTGTTCATATAAATCAAGTAAAAAATATCTAAATGGTTTCCCAACAAAAGCACCATGGGTTATCCAAGGTCCGGGTGAAAATGCTGGAGTTATTGATATTGGTGATGGATATGCAGCTGTATTTAAGATGGAATCACACAACCACCCTTCATTTATTGAACCTTATCAAGGTGCTGCTACTGGTGTTGGTGGTATTATGAGGGATGTATTTACAATGGGTGCAAGACCAGTTGCAAGTATGAACTTAATCCAGTTTGCAGGTATTGAAGGAAATTCTGAAACTGCACAAAAACATAGATTTCTTTTAAGAGGTGTTGTTGCTGGTATTGGTGGATATGGTAACTGTATGGGTGTTCCAACAATTGGGGGACAAACTAACTTTGAAGAGTGTTATGCGGGAAACAATCTTGTAAATGCTTTTAACTTAGGTATTGCAAAAGCTGATGAAATTTTCTACGGAAAAGCTGAAGGTATTGGGAATCCTGTAATGTATGTAGGTTCTAAAACTGGTCGTGATGGACTAGGTGGAGCTGTTATGAGTTCTGCTTCTTTTGATGAGGATTCTGAATCAAAAAGACCAACAGTACAAGTTGGAGATCCATTTACTGAAAAACTTCTACTTGAAGCTTGTTTAGAGCTATTCAAAGAGGATTTAATCATTGGTATCCAAGATATGGGTGCAGCTGGACTTACTTCTTCATCTTTTGAGATGGCTGGACGTTCTGGTTCTGGTATGATTATGCATTTAGATAAAGTTCCAGCAAGAGAAGAGGGGATGACTCCATATGATTTCATGCTTTCTGAATCACAAGAGAGAATGCTTATTTGTGCTAAAAAAGGTTGTGAACAAAAAATTATTGATATTTTTGAAAAATGGGAACTTGACGTTGCTGTAATTGGTGAAGTAACTGCAACTGGAAATATGGAACTATTTTGGCATGGTGAAAAATGTGCAGAAGTTCCTGTTCAACCTGTATCTGAACAAGCTCCTATTTTAGATAGACCAGTTGCTGAGCCTGAGTATTTAAAAACTATCAAAGATATTGATATGTCAAAAGAGATTTCAAATCAAGAAGCTTTTGATGCCTTATTCTCTGATGTTGAAGTTGTAGATAAATCTTGGGTTTATACTCAATACGATTCAATGGTACAAACAAATACTGTAAAAGGTCCTGGTAAACTTGATGGTTCAGTTATCAGAATCAAAGAAACAGGAAAAGCTCTTGCTATGAGTGCAGATTGTAATACAAGACAATGTTATATTGACCCAGAACTTGGAGCTGCAGCAGCTGTAATGGAATCTGGAAGAAATGTTGCTATGAGTGGAGCTGTTCCAAAAGCTATCACTGATTGTCTTAACTTTGGTAACCCACAAAACCCAGAAGTTATGTGGCAGTTTATGAAAGCTTGTGAAGGTATAAAAGCTGCTTGTAAAGAGTTAAATACACCTGTAATTGGTGGAAATGTATCTTTATATAATGAAACAAATGGTGTGGGTGTTTTCCCAACACCTGCAATTGCTATGGTTGGTGTAAATGAAGATGCAAACAAAGTATTACCATCATCTTTCCAAGAAGAAGGAAATATAGTATATCTATTAGGAGATACTAAATCAGAGTTTGGTGCTTCTTTATATCTTAAAAAACTATATGGAAAAGTAGCTGGAACTCACCCTGAAGTTGATTTTGCAAAAGAGTTAACTTTATGGAATACAGTTATTGAAGGAAATACAAAAGGTTTACTTAAAGCTGCAAAAGATGTAAATGTTGGTGGACTTGCAATAGCACTAGCAAAAATGGCAGTTGTTGGAAATAAAGGTGTTGAAGCAAATATTGAGTTAACAGATGCAAAAGATATCTTCTCAGAATCTTTAAGTAGAGCAGTTGTAGAAGTTGCTCCAGAAAATGCTTCAGCATTTGAATCATTTTGTTCAAGCAAAGGTATCTCTTGTACTAAATTAGGACTTGTTGGTGGTGGAAAAATTGCTATCAATGACGTGTATGTAGAGTTAGATAAAGCAAAAGATATCTACTTTAATAAATTCAAACAAGTAATCGAACAAGATTTATAAAAATACTCCGTTTTTTAGATAAAAACTAACGGGATAAAAACTTATAAGTACCACATAAATAGAAATAAAAATCAAAGAGATTTTTAGGTACTTATAGTTTTTATCTTCTATTTTCAAAAGTAGTTTTGAAACACTCCACGAAAACCCAAAAAAAGTTCCCAAAAATAGGAAAATATACAAAGCATAACCAATATAATTGTACTCTTTTTGTAAGATACAAAAAGGGCAGTGGTGTGTTGGAAGTTCATAAATATATGTGCTAAAAAATAGTATCAAACTTGTAATTGCAAAGATTAAAAATATTAAATTTACTAAAGCATGAATATACTCATTTTTAAAGTATGAAACAATAAGTAAGATTATAAAACTACTATAAAAACCAATAGTAAAAATAGAACTATTAACTAAAAATAGTGAAGAGATATAAGAGTTACTAGAGTTCGAATATAAAGTTCCACAACAACTTACAAGTTTAGTTATATCAATTGAGCTAAACATTAAAAGCTCTAAAATAGTTTCACTTAAAAATAGTAAATATATAAATAAAAAAAATCCAAATTTTAGTTTAGTAAATTTTAACTCTTTAGTTTTTAAATCAAAATGGTGTATCACTAACCAATATCCAAATAAATAGATATTTAAAAGTTTAAATAAAAGTAGATATATTCCATATTTTGTAGCATCTACAACTCCAGCTGCACACATAGCTCCTGTTAAAACAGCAGAGATTTTATCTAAAGTAAAAACAAAAAATACAAAAAGGATAATCTTTGTAAAAAGTATATATTTAATAATAGTTGAACTTAAAAAACTTTGTTTTTCAAGATTGTATTGTTTTGTAGAAGTTGATTGCATATCCCACAAAAAAAAGATTTTAAGTGAGATAAAAAAAGCAATGGTTGCAAAAATCAAAAAGATTATATCAAGAATAACAATCGCCAGTACTTCAGGATTTAAAAGCAAGATATTATCTCCCCTTTGTCTAATTCTACTGTTTTATCTACAAAATCTAAATCGAAAAATAGTGGATCATGGGTAGAGACTATAATTGTTTTATTTAACTGCTTTAGTTGTTTTAAAATCTCAATAAAATGCAAAGATAAATCATTGTCTAAATTTGCAGTTGGTTCATCTGCTATGATAATATCAGGATTATTTACTAAACTTCTAGCTATGGCAACCCTTTGTTGTTCTCCACCAGAAAGGTTTCTTACCATCTCATCTTTTTTATGTTCAATTTTAAATTTTGTTAAAACCTCATTAGTTAGTTTTTCAACTTCTAAAGAATCTAGATTTTGAGGTATTAAAGGAACTATAATATTCTCTTTTACACTTAAATTTGAGATTAGATTGTATTTTTGAAAAATAAAACCAATCTCATCTCTTCTATATAAGGCTGCAAAATTATCTGGAAGTTTTGAAACCCTTGTATCATTTACAATAACTTCACCAGTAGTTGGTTTACTTAATGCTGCTATTAGTGAAAGAATGGTACTTTTACCACTTCCACTAGCTCCTTTTAACACTAAGAGTTGATTTTTTTCAATGCTTAGATTTATATTTTTTATCGCTTCTATTTTATTTTTTTTGTTTAATTCATAAACTTTTGTTAAATCTTTTAATTCTATCATCTAATAACCTTATCAGCTTCCATTGTTGCAGTTTTCCAAGCAGGAATAATTGTTGCTGCTATATAAACTGGAACAGTTATAAAAAATATTAAAAATATGCTATTTATATCAAATACAAATGGCAGTTGAAAAATTGGTTTTAGATTTGAATAACCTGTAAAAATATCTTTTAAAATAGGAGCTTGTAAAATATATACAAAAATCAAAGCCAGAAATAAACTTAGAATAAACGAGATAAAAGAGATGATAAAACTTTCATAAAATTTTAATTTGAGTATATCATCTATTTGCCAGCCCAAAGCTTTTAAGATACCTATTTCTTTTTTCTCTTGAGAGTTTAAAGAGTTGCTTTTGTCATAAACAATGATAAAAAATGTAAAAATAGATACAATAAACAAGGCTAAAAATATCCCACCTTTGTAGTCAAAAATATTTTGATAACTCACTTCCAAATCTTTGTTTGTGATTATTCTACTATCTGGATACATTAGTTTTAGTTTTGCTGCAATTGTTTCTATCTCATTTTCATTTGCAACTTTTACAACAATATCTGTAGCTTTATCTTTTGGCATATCAAAAATCTCTTGGGCTAAAGCTATAGGAAGAAGAATAGTATCATTTGCTTCAAGTTGTATATTTGAGTCAAAAACCCCTAAAATATTTACTTTTTTAAAACTTCCATCTGGTTTGATAAAGTTAAAATATTGTTTGTAATAGTTTTCATCTAAAATCTTTTTAACTCCAGTTCCTATTATCATAGAGGAGTTTTTTAAAGCTTCTGAAAAATCGTATTTTTCTATCAGTTTCTCTAAAGACTTTTTATATTGTTCTTCAAATTCATCAATTCCAACAACACTAAAATTTACTCCAGCATTTTCAAAATAGTAATATCCCCAAACTCTTGGAAGTGCTGATTTGACACCAGGAATATTTAAAATTTCATCTACTAAATTTTTGTCTATATCATAATGCCTTCCAGCTTTTAGTTTTTGGATAGTGATTTGCGGTAGTGATTTAACTGTAGAGTTTAGTTCATATTTGATTGAATTAGAAATAAAAAATATGCTAAATAATAAAACCATTTGTAAAATCAAAATAAAAAGTATAAATAGATTTTTATATTTTTGTCTAAAAAGGGAATTTAGAGCATATTCTATTAGATAAAAATTTATTTTAGTTTTCATTTGTAATCTTTGAAGGGGTATTTTTCACTACTTTAGAGTAGTTATAAGTAAAACTACTTGGAAAATACTCTCTTAATTCAGGAGAATCTTTAAAAAGTTCAAAAGTAGTGGTAAGACTTCTATGTCTTATATACATAGCTTCTGTTGATATTGCTAAATCAGGTAAACCTAAAATAGATACAAACAGATTTTTTTGAAGCAATGAGTTATTACTTATAGTATGATATTTACTCAGATAAAAAATCAAAATAAACAAGGCTAAAATATTTAAAGATATAAAACCTATGAGGTATTTACTTTTTCTATTCATCAAGCTTATATACTTTTTCCTCAGTAATCTCATCAAAGCTTAATATCTCAACTCCAAGATGGTCTTCTTTAAATGTTTTTGCATCTTCAAGACTGATAAAAGGGATAAATTCATTTCCCATAGGACCATACACATCAGAACCAATAACATAAAATGCTTTTTTACCATCAATGGCATCTTGTGTATAATAATCACTTACCATAATCTTTTCTATTTGAGAGATTTTATACTCTTTATTAAGCCATTTCTTTGAATTAAAATAGAATTTAAATAAATCTTTTACCCCATCAAAAGAGAATTTAACCTTTTTATTATCTATCTTATAAACTATTTGTGCAGCCCATTTAGGGTATTTCGCTACAAACATACCACATACTGGGCATTTTTCTTTTTCATCTACTTCTATATATAAGTTATTTGAATGTTTATGTTCTAAATGTTCTTTATCCCAAATATATAAAGATAAAGCTACTGTTTGTTTTTCATTTAACTTTTTTTTGCATAATGTGTTTATATTTATATTGGTTGCTAATTCTTGAATACTATTATAATTTGTAGAAGAAAGTGTAGGACAAAGTTTTTTATGGATTTTTTCTCCCATTTTATAATACATTTTTTCTTTTTGCTCTTTAGTTATCGAATCGAAATCATATGCAAATAAATTTATAAGAAGTAGTAATATAAAAAAGATAATTTTATTCATAAATTTCCTTTATAAGTTTAATTAATTTTATCCAATAATTGTTAAGACAGTGTTAATTTAACATTAAATTAACTATTCAAGTATAAAATTTAAAAAAAAATAAAGGAATAAAATGAAGAAGATAATTTTTCTTTTTGCAACATTAGTTTTAAGTGTTTTTGCACAACAAAATATGATGTACCAATCTGTACCAGTAGAAAAAGCAACTATATTACAAAAAGGTGAAGAAAAAAATTATTGTAGTATTTGCGGTATGACTTTACCAATGTTTTATAAAACAAACCATGCAGCGAAACATGAAGGGCATGATAAACAATATTGTTCTATTCATTGTTTAGTAGAAGATAAAGAGGTAAATAAAAAAGAGTTAACAGATATTAAAGTTGTTGATAATAAAACTTTAAAATTTATTGATGCAAAAAAAGCTTATTATGTTGTAGGTAGTAGTAAACCAGGAACTATGAGTATGGTTAGTAAATATGCTTTTTCAAAAGAAGAAGATGCTAAAGCTTTTGCCAAAGAGTTTGGTGGAGAACTTAAAAACTTTGATGAAGTTTATAAAATGGTTAGTGATAAAATCTTAAATGAGAAAGAGATGATTGCTAAAAAACAAGCAAAAATGGCAAAAATGGGTGAAAAAATCTATAATGAAATATGTAAAAAAGTTGATTTAAATTTCACTTCTATTGCAGAAGCAAAATCTTATGTAGAAAAAAACCAATTATGTGGTGAATTAAAAGGTAAAAAACTACAAGCTGTAGCTTTATACTTAAGCGGAAAATAGAGTTTAATAAACATAAACTCTATTTCTCCCTCCATTTTTAGCTTCATATAAGCCTTTGTCAGCTCTTTTCATAATAGTTTCAAATGAGTCATCAGCGTTTTTAAATCCACTTACTCCAAAAGATGCAGTTACATTTTTTACTGTAGTAAAATTAAATTTTTCTATCTCTTTTCTTAACTCCTCACAAATATTTTGTGTAGTTTCTAAATCATCGGTATTAAAAACAATAACAAACTCTTCACCACCCCATCTAGCAAATAAATCTTCATTTCTAATATTTTTCATAAGTAATGTGGCTAATTCTTTTAATACACTATCTCCCACATCATGACCAAATGTGTCATTTATAGATTTAAATTTATCAATATCTATTATACAAAGTGTATACAATGAAGTTCTTGTTTCTAAGAATTTAAAAAGACCATTTCTATTGTATGCTTTTGTAAGATTATCTTTATATGCTTTTAGTGATAAGTTTTTGTTTGATTTTTTTAGTTCGGCATTGGATTGTCTTAACATATTAAGTAAATAGTTGAAAAACTTTGCAACAATACCAACTTCAGTATCTCTCTCTTCATATATTTTTTTATCTATATTACCAGTTTTCATAATATGTAAGATACTTTGAATAGTTTCTACCCAAGGTAAAACTGCATTGTGTTCACTACTATTTAGACCTAATACTTCGTGTTTTTTTCTAACTCTTAAAAGATTGACTTTATGAAGGAATAAAAATATAAGTAATCCTAAAGTAAAAGCAAAAACAAAAGCTACAAGTACTCCTAATGATTGTATATAAACAAACTCAAATCTTGTCGTATCTTCTGGTAATTGAGCAAAAATACCAACAGCAATAGTTCCCCAAGCTCCAACAAAACCATGTACACTTACAACACTTAGAGGATCATCGATTTTTAATTTATTTGTTAAAAAAACATCCGCATAGTGCATAACAATAGCTGAAACAAAACCAACAATTGCAGATTGGCTAGCATCAAGATGATTACAGCCAGCAGTTATTCCCACAAGTCCTGCAATAATCCCAAAACTAAATATCTCTACACCAACTTTCTTTTTATAAAAAAAAGTTAAAATCCAAGCTCCAAATCCACCAAATACAGCAGCAAGAAGTGTGTTTAATAGTATAGAAGTTACCTTTGGCTCAAAGGCTAGTAAACTTCCAGCATTGAAACCAAACCATGCAAAAAACAACACAAAAACACCAAAAACTATAAAGTTATGATTACTTGGTGCAAAATATTTTACATCACCATTTTTAAACTTACCAAGTCTAGGTCCCATTACTATAGTACCTGCTAATCCAATCCAAGCTCCTATTGAGTGAACAACTGTAGAACCTGCAAAATCTATAAAACCAAGTTTATATAACCAACCATTTTCATTCCAACTCCAATGTCCAAAAATAGGATAAATAAGTGATGAAACTATAATTGCAACTACAATATATCCGTTGAATTTGATTCTTTCAGCAACTGCACCTGATACAATAGTAATAGCAGTTGCAGCAAACATTGCTTGAAAAAAGAAAAAAGCATTTAGGTTGAAATCTTGTCCATCTATAAGAAAATAAGTAGTACCAAAAAGTCCAAAATTATCAGCTCCAAACATAAGTCCAAAACCAATAATCCAAAAAAAGATTATGCTAAATACAGTATCAATAAGATTTTTCATAGCTACATTGATTGTATTTTTACTTCTTACTACACCAGTCTCAACTAGAGAAAACCCAAATTGCATCATAAAAACTAAAAATGCACTAACTATAATCCATAATAAATCAATATCTTTTAGATTTTCCAAAATATAGACCTTTGATGAAGTTTAAAAAATTATAACATAAAAAATAACCAATTATTTGTCAAAAAATATACAGTTTTTCTAATCAACTAACTCTAATCGCTTTTTTAGTATAATCGCGAATTAAAACAAAACATGAGGATTTGATTTGAGAGCATTAATTAGTGTAAGCGATAAAAGCGGTGTTGAAAACTTTGCAAAAGAGTTAGTATCATTGGGGTATGAAATCATCTCAACAGGTGGTACATATAACAAACTAAAAGAAGCAGGGATAGCTGTAATTGAAGCAAATGAAGTTACAAAATTCCCAGAATGTTTTGAGGGAAGAGTAAAAACATTAAACCCATATATTCATGGTGGTATTTTACATAGACGTGACAAACAATCTCACCTTGACCAAGCAAAAGAACTTGGAGTTGAAGGGATTGATTTAGTGTGTGTAAACCTTTATCCTTTTAAAGCAACTATTGAAAAAACTGATGATTTTGAAGAGATTATCGAAAATATTGATATCGGTGGTCCAGCTATGGTTAGAAGTGCAGCAAAAAACTTTGACAGCGTTATTATTGTAACAGATGTAGCAGATTATGATTTAGTATTAAACAATCTTAAAAACGATACAAACACTGTAGAGTTTAGAAGAGATATGATGATAAAAGCATATGAGCATACAGCAGCATATGATTCTATGATTGCGAACTATATGAACAAAAGATTCAATGATGGTTTTGGAGAGAAACAATTTATCGTAGGTTCAAAAGTATTTGATACAAGATATGGGGAAAATCCACATCAAAAAGGTGCATTGTATGAGTTTGATTCACAATTTACAAATAAATTTATCACACTAAAAGGTGAAGCAAGTTTTAACAACATGGGAGACATCAGTGGAGCTGCTAGAATTGCTGCTGCATTTGGTGATGAGCCTGCTGTTTGTATAGTAAAACATGGAAACCCTTGTGGGGTTGCTATCAAAGATAACTTATACGATTCATATGTAGAGGCACTAAAATGTGACCCAGTTTCTGCTTTTGGTGGAGTTGTAGCAGTAAATGGTACAGTTGATAAAAAACTAGCAGAAAAGATGAATGAAATCTTCTTAGAAGTTGTATTCGCAGCAAAAATCACAGAAGAAGCGCAAGAAGTATTCGCAGCTAAAAAAAGAATCAAACTATTTGAGCAAGGAACTGAATTTTTAGAACTTGCAAATGATCTAATTGATTTCAAAAGAGTAGATGGTGGATTTGTTTACCAAGATGCTGATAAAGTTGAAGAAGATGAAGTAAGAAATAGTGAGCTTAAATCAAAAAGAAAAGCTAGCGAACAAGAAGTAAAAGATATGGAAATCGCATATAAAATTGCAAGTTTAACAAAATCAAACTGTGTAGTATATGTAAAAAATTCTGCAATGGTAGCTGTTGGTATGGGTATGACTTCAAGAGTTGATGCATCTAAAGCTGCACTTAGAAAAGCAGAAGATATGGGATTAAATGTTGAGGGTGCTGTATTAGCAAGTGAAGCTTTCTTCCCATTTAGAGATAGTATCGATGAAGCAAATAAAGCTGGTGTTAAATGTGTGATTGAGCCAGGTGGTTCTATCAGAGATGATGAGATTATTCAAGCTGCTGATGAGTATGGGATGGCTTTATACTTTTCAGGGAAAAGACACTTTTTACACTAAAAAGGTGATTTAAATAATCATCTTTCTTCATAACTCTGCGTTAGAAAATAAAATATCTTACTCACTTACTCTTCAGTAAGCTCCTACAGATATTTTATTTTCTGCCTTGATTTATTTTGAAATCTAATCATTGTAAATCACTTTTTATATATTTTAACAATTTGTTTTGAATTCAAATTTAATTATAATAGTACAGTTTTATAATAAATTAAATAGTTTTAAAAAGAGTATGTAAAATGGATGCAGAAAAATTTGAAGAGTTTTCAAAACAGATTAATTGTACATTAAGCAAAGAGTATAAAGAACATAAAATATTTTGTGAATTAAATAGATATTCAGAGTTTTATAATTCTCTTGGATATTCAACTTTTTCTTGGCTTTCTCTGGGAACAGAAGGAGTTCTTAATTTTGATAATTATATATTCAGTTCGATGAAAGGTACTTTAGAATCGATAAAATTAATTTTAAAACATGGAAAAATAAATGATGCTTTTTCTTTAACAAGAAAATATCATGATAATGTAATTATTAATATTTATGCTTTATTATACTTAGAAGATAATCATAATTTAGAGAATTTTATAGTAGAAAAAATAAATAATTGGGTAAAAAATGAAGATAAATTACCAGATTATAGAGAAATGAATAATTATATAAGAAATTCAAAACAATTAAAATCTATAAATGAATTACTTTTTAAAGGTGATTATTATAAAAATATGAGACAAAGATTAAATGACCATACCCATTATAATTATTTTAAATATATGTTTTATAATGACAACGAAATGGGAGATATTAATAATAATCGAGTGAAGTTTTTAGAACAACTTTTAATTGATATTAGAAATATTTTTATTTTACATTTTATTTTGTTATTTACAATAAAAGATAATTATATGATGTCAAGTGATTATACAGATTATCTTGACTTTGGAGAAGAACCTCCTACAAATTGTGAATATTGGGTTGCTCCTTTTGTACAAGATATTTTTAATGAAGTTATTAAAAAAAATCGACCTGATTTAGTTGAAGAATTTAAAAAACTAATATCTATGGATATAAAATAAAATTTTTGTTATCTCTTTATTCTCTTAAACACCTAAAGGTCTTCGCTTCTTCTTACTTTGTGTGGACACAGTAAGCAAAACCACCAACAGAGTTTCAAAGCCCTTTGGATTCCCTCACTTATTATTTATCTTTTGTCTGTACCAGAATTTAGTCACTTCGTTCCGCCATCTGACTTGTAAAACTCACATAAAAATATGCTCCCAGCATATTTGTTATGCTCAAACAGTTACAAAACTTTTTCGAAACAATAAATAAACTGGAGGGAACTTTAGCTTCGACAACCATCTGGTTGCTTTTTGTCTTACTTTTTACAACATGTAATCCTGCATGCAGGTAAAAAAGTATGAAAGCGGAGAGTTTTGCTCTTCAAGAGAATGCATACAATCAAAACTATCTATAAATCTAATTTAATTCAAAAAAACTTTAGAGCATAAAAAAATATAAAACTATTTATAAGTTTTCCAAAACTTCCCCAGCTTTCTTATAACCCTCATACAAAACAAAATCAAAACTCTTAAAATCAAACAATCTTACCTCAGAGATACTATCTATATTTATAAAAAAATCAGCTCTTTTTTTTGCTCTTCTCATTGCACTTTGTGTTAGTATAAAAAGTGACCTTCTATGCAAAACATCTTTTTTGTATGAGAAGTTTTTTTGTAGATTGTTTACATTTACACTTATATTTGGATATTTCATCTTTGAGAGATTTTTATTTGGTAGGTTGTCACTATATCCTCCATCTACATAGTGGGTATCTGCTATTTTTACTGATGAGAAGTATGGTAAGAGACTACATGAAGCGATGGTTGATTTTATTAAATCATCTTGTGTATGATATTCTGCTTTTCCTGTTTCTATATTTGTTACACATATTTCTATTGGTATTTTTTGTTCTTTATCTTTGATAAAAGCTCTTAGTTTTTTTTCTATTTTATTTAGACTAAGGATTGATTGAAATCTAAATTTAAAACTAAATAAATCCCATTTGTTTATAGTAAAGAAAAACTCTTCTATCTCATCAATAGTAAAACCATACCCATACAGCAAAGCTATGATTGCTCCTCCACTTGTACCAGATATTTTTTTGATTGTATAGTTGTTTTCTTCTAGATATTTTATTACTCCCAATGAGGCAGCTGTTCTTATGCCTCCACCTGATAAGGTAAGTGTAATCTCTTTATTTAGTTCTTTTTGTTTTTTTGCCATATCACTTATTTTATTTAGTATTTTATTTTTATTCTATCAAAATAAGTTTACAAAATAGGATACAAAACTATAGTACACTTCTTGCATAGTAAAAAATATAAGATAAAAAGGGATAAATTATGTATGAAGCTAAGGAGTGTTTAGAGGAGGATTTTATCATCTTTAATAGTAAGCTTGGGTTACGAGATTTTGTAACTATTGGTGAAGTTGATTCTAAAAACAATCAAGTTTGGCTAGATGAACCATATGAATTTGTAGGTCCCCTTTGTTTAGAAAAGCTTTGTACTATAGGTGAGATAAATTTTGAAGCTTGTATTATAATGTCCCAAGAATATTGGAAAAACAATCAAAGAAGATTACAAAAAGAGTCTTTTGAAAATCAATTAAAATTTCAAAGACAATTTCAAAAAGATATAAATAACCACAATAAAAAAAGAAGAGATTTAGACTATAAAACAGAAAAAGAAAACAGAGAATTACTAGGATTACCTTTAGAAGGGGTTTTAGAAATCTCTCAAATAAAAGCTGCTTTTAAAAAGCTTGCAAAAACTGCTCACCCTGATGTTGGTGGAACTCACGAAATGTTTGTAAAAATAACCAATGCAAAAGATGCTTTAATACAATAAAACTTTCTATAATAGTTATTTAACTACAATCTATATACAAAAATCATAAAGGTTTTGATTATGAATATATATCTAAGCTCAGCAACTTTACAATCTTATGAAAATAAAAACAAATCTATGGATCTGTTTTATAATCCAATTGTTATATTTGAAGATATAGAGCCATTTATGATAGAACAACTAAATGATATCAAATGGAGTATAACTTCTTCCAAAATAGGTACTCATATTTTTGATATTTTGATGGTTAAAAATAGTGATATAAAACAGGAAGGAAATATTTGTTTTGTAGAGTTTAGATTAGCTAAAAAAGATATCTCCTTTGAATATGACAACTATCTATGTGAAGTCGAGTTTACCGCAAATCTTGAAATGCTAGATAACAATGTGATACCAATTAGTTATAAATCACTTGCTATAGTAAAAACAAAATGGACAAAAGGTTTGATATAAAAGCTTATTATATATTTAATAAAGCTTTTATATTTTGAACCAAACCTTTGCTTCTAAAATGAGGCAAAATACTAATCAAAAACTCTTTTCCATGTTCTTGAATATGATCTATGATTAACTCTTTTCTTGAATCTGAGTCTAAAATTAGTTCTTCAACTTTTGTGATATTGTTTGTTTTTACAGCGTGTAGTAGTTGAGTAGATACAGGTATAAATGTCATGTCTTTCTCCAAGATAAATTTGGTGAAATCATGACAAGTTACTACTTATATTTTATTGATTTAACTGTTTCCAATTTGTAATCAAAAATTTAGAACCTATTTGAGCTTATTTTAACTCAAAAGGTGTTTCTTGATAAACACAATAGTTAAGCCAATTTGCAAACAATAAGTGAGCTGCTGCTCGCCATTTTACCACTGGTTCTTTTGAAGTATCATTATTTTTAAAATAGTTTTTAGGGATTTGTATATCAAGCCCTTTTTCAACATCTCTAAAATACTCTTTTTGTAATGAATCACTATCATACTCCAAATGTCCACTCATATATACATGCTTTCTATCTTTTGAAGCCACTAAACATACTCCAGATTCTTCCGAATAAAGTAAAAGTTCTAGTTCATCAACTTTGTCAATATCCTCTTTTAAAACAGTTGTGTATCTTGAGTGTGGAATATATGTTTCATCATTGAACCCTCTTAACAAAGGATTTGTTTTGTTATATAAATCATGCTCAAATACCCCAAAAGTTTTTTTATCTTGAAGATATTTTGGGATACCATGGTGGTAATATAATCCAGCTTGGGAACCCCAACAAATATGTAGTGTTGAGGTTATATTTGTTTTAGAAAACTCCATAATCTCAACTAACTCATCCCAATATGAAACCTCTTCAAAAGGCATTGTTTCTATTGGAGCACCTGTTATTATCAAACCATCAAAGGTGTGTTCTTTTATCTCATCAAAAGTTTTATAAAAACTCTCCAAATGGTCTTCTGCCGTGTTTTTTGATTGATAGGTAGCTGTTTTTAAAAGTGTAATCTCTGTTTGTAAAGGTGTATTACCTAATAATCTTAAAAGTTGAGTTTCTGTTTCAATTTTATTTGGCATCAAGTTTAATATTATAATTTTTAAAGGTCTTATATCTTGATGTTTTGCTCTTGTGTCATTCATCACAAAGATGTTTTCATTTTGTAAAATTTCAACTGCTGGTAGTTCTTTTGGGATAACTATTGGCATATTATCTCCTTAAATTTTTGAAAGATTATATCATTTATTAATAAAAGGATAGATTTAAAGCCGTAAGAAAGGAAGACAATGAAAATACGGCTTTAAATACAGGTGATTAATACTAAACTGTAAAAATATTAATCAAAACAAATCAAATTCATTTAGTACATGAGTCCAGTATGTAGCTATATGAGTAGTGTAATTATATAATGAGCATATGACAATAATATGATATTTTTCTATTTTTATTTGTGATTAGCTATAATTTTCTAAATTTATAAAGTATGAAGTATGAATAAAAAAGATTTTAAGAAGTTTATAAAAAATTTACCCTTGCATGTTGATGTTATGGCTAGGGATAGATATTTTAATTCTGCTGTTTTAGTGCCATTGGTAAAAATCGATAAAGAGTATTATCTATTATTTCAAAAAAGAGCTGCACACATACGACAAGGTGGGGATATTTGTTTTCCTGGTGGAGGATATGAAGATGAGGATAAGTCTTTTAAACATACAGCACTAAGAGAAACAAAAGAGGAATTGGGTATTAAGAAAAAAGATATAAAAATCTTAGGTCAACTTGATACTTATGTAGCTCCAATTGGAGCTTTGATAGAACCTTTTGTTGGAATTGTAAAGAAAAAAGCTATTGAAAATATGGTTATAGATAAAAATGAAGTTGAAAAAACTATGTTGATACCAATGAGTTTTTTTAAAGAAAATCCTCCACAAGAGTATACTTTGAAGTATGAAGTTCATCCTTATAGTATAAATGAAGATGGGGAAAAAGAGATTCATTTTCCAGTTGAAGAACTTGGCTTACCAGAAACTTACCAAAAACCTTGGGGACATAAAAGACATAAAGTCTGGGTTTATAAATATGATGGTGAAATTATTTGGGGAATTACAGCAGTTATAATAAATGACCTTCTAAAAAAATATTAGATGGTCATTACACTATAGCTTTCATCTTTTAAAGCTTTTGTTAAAAGTTCACCTGTATGGTTTACTTGTATATTTAAACTTTCAAGTTTTTCTACTAGATTGTAGTCTTCAACACACACTATACATGCACTCATTTGAACACCTGTTTTTTGTATCTCTAAAATTTTTTCTTGAATTTCACTATTTTCTAAAAGTTTGATTGATGGACCCCAAAACATTAGATGGCAAGTTTTCCAGTATTCTCTTTCTAAAACTACAGATGAGTAAAGAAGAGGAAATTTTGTTGCAACTTCTATATCACCACTGCTTAAAACAATAAGTAAATTATCTTTAGACATTTTATCACCTTTATAGTATTATACGAAATATTTTAAATCAAGGAATTATAGTGAATTCAATAATAATAAACGATAAAGAAATATTTCCTTCAAAAGTTGTTTGCATAGGAAGAAATTATATAGAACATATAGAAGAATTAAACAATGAAACGCCAGAAAAACCTGTATTTTTTTTCAAACCTAACTCATCTATAAGCAATAAGTTGATTTTCCCAAAAGATTACACGAGTTGTCATTATGAAGCTGAAATTTCATTTTTAATTGAAGAAAATAAAATAACGGCTGTAGCATTTGGTTTAGATTTGACTTTAAGAGAGGTTCAAAGTGAACTAAAGAAAAAAGGACTTCCTTGGGAAAGGGCAAAAGCATTTAATAATTCAGCAGTATTTTCGCACTTTGTAAGTTTCAATGGTGATATATCAAAACTTGAAGTAGAACTTAGTATTAATGGGGAACTGAGACAAAAAGGTGGTGTTGAACTTATGATATATAAACCAAATCAAATCATAAATGAGTTACTTAGTTTTTCTAGTTTTGAAGATGGTGATATTTTGATGACTGGAACACCAAAAGGGGTAGGGGAATTCAAACCAAAAGATGTGTTTATTGGAAAAATAATTTATGAAAATGAGATTCTTTGTGAACAAAGATTTGATGTTCTTTAAAGTAAAAAGTTATATTAAAATTTAATTGCTAGCTTTTATTGTTTAGATAAAATTTCTCAAAGATTTTAATAATCATGAGGGAAAGATGAATTATAATAAATTAACGCCAGAAGAATCATATGTCATAGAAAATAAAGGTACAGAAAGACCTTTTTCTGGAAAATATAATGATTTTTATGAAAAGGGTATTTATATATGTAAAAAATGTGAAAATCCTTTATATAGATCTGATTCAAAATTTAAATCAGGTTGTGGATGGCCAAGTTTTGATGATGAGATTGAAGGTGCTGTAAAAAGATTACCTGATAGAGATGGAAGAAGAGTAGAGATTGTTTGTGCAAACTGTGGAGCTCACTTAGGTCATGTTTTTGAAGGAGAAAAATTTACTCCTAAAAATACAAGGCATTGTGTAAATTCTCTTTCTTTGAAGTTTGAAAGTTGTGATAAAACCTGTAAAGACCATGCTGTAGCATATTTTGCTGCTGGATGTTTTTGGGGAGTTGAATATCAATTTGAAAAACAAAAAGGTGTATATTCTGCCGTTTCTGGATATATGGGTGGACATATTGATAATCCAACATATCAGCAAGTTTGTACAGGACTAACAGGTCATTTGGAAGTAGTAAAGGTAGAATATGATGAGTGCCAAATCTCATATCGTGACTTACTTCAAATATTTTTTGAAATACATAATTTTACTCAAACAGATGGGCAAGGACCAGACATAGGTTCACAATATCTTTCAGCAATATTTTACTTAGATGAAAAACAAAAAGGTCATGCTTTAGAGATAATTGATAAATTAGAAGATATGAACTATAAAGTAGCTACATCTTTACATGAGGCTTCTACTTTTTATGAAGCAGAAGAATACCATCAAGATTATTATAAAAAAACAGGGAAAACTCCATACTGTCATACAAGAAAGAAAATATTTTAAAGAATACCTAAAAGGTATTCTTAATACTATTTTGTTCCTAAAATATAATAAACGTGTTTGTTATCAAGTTTTTGTAAATCTACATTGTATTTGTCTGCCCAGTGATTTACCTCTTCATGAAACTCATCTAATATCTCCTGAGCATCATTTTCATCACATTTTATCTTAAGATATTCTGATGAGTTTGAAAGTCCTACATAGGCATTCATTTTTTTTAAATGGTCATTTAGACTTAATAGGTGTTTTGAAAATTTATCAAAGTCTTTTGTTTGTTCTATTACAATTTGAGCTTGTTTTAAAGATGAATCACTTTTAGTGTAACCTAATTGTGAAAGTAAAACTTCAGCTGAAACTTCTAATTGCATATTGCCCCTTTTTTTATAATTTAAAGTTGATAATATCAAAAAGTTTATGAATATGACTTAAAAAGAAAACTATATTTATTTATCTTAATTCTAATGCTTTTTTTACACACGCTTTCAAAGATGTTTTATCTGCAATAATTGGATTGATATATTTTGGAAAATATTTTGCAGTGGTTTTCCCAATACTTATAGCTGTATATGAATTATCCCAAGTGTATTGTTTTAGAAAGTAGCTTATAGTTGATGGTGATGAAAATATAATTTTAGATTTTTTTGGTAGTTTATATTTGTTTTTTATATCATTAAAACAATTTTCGTAAACAATAATATCATCACAATTTAGTATATCTATAAGATTTGAAACTATTTTATCACTTCTTAGATAAAGCACTTTTTTATTAGCTATTTTTTCTTTTATCTCTTGTGCAAATTCGTCTCCATGACTTGATTTCCCAATAAAGTCTACATTTCCTTCTAAATCTTTTATAACTTTTGCCGTTTGATGTGATATTGCCAAAGCGGGGATTTTTTTCCATGTTTTGTTAAAAGAGTTTATAGCTTTAACTGCATTTTTTGAGGTGAAAATTAAATAATCATATTTTGATAAATCTATATCTTTTTTTAAATATTTTATTTTAAAAAGTGGTAAGTTTTGAGCAAATTTAACTTTTTTATCATTTAATACAAATATATTTTCTTTTTTTAATCTAATTTTTCTTAGATATGAAATCAGTTTTTGATATATATTTACTTTTTCCATATCTATTTGGATTATTTGTCCTTTTTTTTGCACACTAAATGGTATATTCATTTTTGAAAGGTGGTATGTGATTTTTGCAAATTCTAATTTAGTAAATCTATTAGAATAATTTGTATCTAAAACTAATTCTTTATTTTTTTCATCAAATTCATAATAGAGTAAATTTAGCTTATTTATTATTTTTTCTATATTCATAACCACTCCTTTTTAAAACCATAATTTTAACATACTATAACCGAGTTTTTTGTATTATCGGAAATAAAATAAGAAAAGTGAGAATTTTTATGAGTGTATTACTACAAATGGCTATGTTTCCAACTGATAAAAGTGAAAGTAAAAGTGAGCAGGTTTCTCAGGTAATAAAGGTGATAAAACAGAGTGGATTTCCTTATAAATTAACTGCTATGTCAACAGTTATTGAAACAAATAAGATGTCAGAAGCTTTAGGAATTGTACAAAAATGTTATGAAAAACTTGAAGAATTAGGGTGTAATAGAGTATATTCTACATTAACTTTTGATATTAGAAAAGGTCATGAAAATAGACTTGAAGGCAAAATTAAATCTGTAGAAAATAAAATAGGAGAGGTTTCAAAATAGTCTAAAATAGACTTTTTTGAATTCCTATATTTTCTTCACCTAAAGCTTTGAGTTTAAATGAAACTCTATGCTCATCACTTCTTCCAAATTGCTTGATTTTTTCAACATGTGCTTTTGTACCATAACCTTTATGTTTTTCAAAATCATAATCTGGATATTTTGAAGATATTTCACACATATATCTATCTCTACTAACTTTTGCTAAAATTGAAGCCGCACCAACTTCTTTGATTTTTGCATCGGCTTTAATCATATGAGTTAAATTTCCAATTCCAAATGAGGTATTCCCATCCATTAAAAATTCATTTGTATGTATTTTAAGAGTATCTATTATCTCAATTATAGATGATTTTAAACAACTTGATAATCCTTTTTCATCTATAGTTTTAGCACTAGTAAAGACAATATGATAATATGAGTTTTCAATTATCTTATCAAATAAATCTTCCCTTTTTTTTTCACTTAGTTTTTTAGAATCATTTAACTCTTTTACTTCATTTCTTAGTATCACTCCTGCAACAACAAGAGGACCTGCTAATGGACCTCTTCCTGCTTCATCTATTCCACATAACAAACATAACTCCTAAAAAAATAATTTTATAACTTTTTGATAAAAATAATATAATAATCTTGAAATATTGAATAATTATTGTATAATAAAAAGCCTAAAATGGAGGAGAAATGAAAAAAAGTATATTTATTATTATTTTTTTGTCACTTTTTGGATATTTTGTATATAATAATTTTTTTAAAAAAAATACTATAAATATTGGTTTTATAGCAGGGCTTAGTGGGAAATACTCTAGTTTAGGTCATAATGTTTTAGATGGTTTTAATTTGGCATTTGATTCAATCAATTACCAAATAAATGGTAATGAAATTAAAATCATGATTAAAGATGACATGCAAGATGAAAAAACAGTAAAAGAACATATTGATTTTTTCAAAAAAGAGAAGATAGGTTTGATTGTAGGAAATACCACAAGTTCTATGACAAAAATATCTTTAGCAGAAATCTCAAATTCTAAAAATATATATCTTTTTTCACCTAGTGCTAGTAGTAGTGAATTTAGCAATATAGATGATAACTTTTTTAGAGTTCAAGTTGCTCACTCAAAAGAGAGATTTAATCTTTTATCTAAATATTTAAAAGAGAATAATCTAGAAAATCTATATATTATATATGACACTAAAAATAAATCTTATACAAACAATTATTTACATAATTTAAAAGAATCTATCCTTTCTTATGGTGGCAAAGAATTTATAGTAGAAGAGACAATAGATAAAGATTTTAAAAACATCGTCAATCAGATAAAAAATGTAAAAAATTTGGATGCAATAATTATAGTAGCAAATAGTATAGACACTTCAAAATTAATACAATTTTTAAAATTAAACAATATAAACAAACAAATAATAGCTTCTGGTTGGGCAAAAAATAAAAAATTTCTTGAAGATGGTGGAAAAGCCGTAGAAGGAACTATCTTCTTAACTTCAAATGATATGGATGAATTAAATAAAGAGTATCTAGCCTTTGTAAATAAATTTAAAGAAAAATATAATTACGAGCCATCAGTATTTGCTGCCCAAGGGTATGAAACTGGAAAAATAATAATTGAAATACTAAAAAAAGATTTAAATTTATTAAATTTTAAAAAGAATTTATTAGAACAAAAAGTTTTCCAAGGTTTACAAGGGAATATCACTTTTAACAAATATGGTGATGTAAAAAGAGATAACTTTATTGTGAAAGTTATAAACAACAAATTTGAAAAGATTGATTTTAATTTAGAATAAAATATGAATAGAAGTTTTAAAAAACAAGTTTTAGTAGTTTTAATATTTTTTACAATTACAGTTACCTTTATAATTGGAATTTTATCTATTAACAATATATATAATTCAAAAATAGAAATAATAAAACATAACCAAAATATTGTACTAAAACAAGTAGTAAATGAAGTTGATAATTTATTAGATGAGATAGAAAAAGTTTCAACATATCTATCTGAAAACTATATTCTTAATGATAATATTTTAGAGAATATTATCAATATAAGAAGCGATATCTCTACAATATTGATTTTAGATAAAACAGGAAAAATTCTTAATTTACATAGTTCTTCAAGAATAGATAAAAAAATATATAAAGGTTTTGATTTTTCAAATAAGATATATTTTAAAAAATTAGTTAATCATGAAACTTACTGGTCAGATGTATTTTTATCATCTTTTAATGAAAACCCAACAATATCATTTAGTTTTCATATGGGAAATAAAATCGGTGTGATAATGATAGATTTAAGGCAAATATCAGATTTTATTTTTAGTTTCAAAAATCAAGATGGCTCTCATATGATTAGAGTTTTTGATAAAAATGGAATCATGGTTATGAATCCAGAAAATATAAATTATGTATTAGAAAGATTTAATGCAACTTCATCACCAGTATACACAGAACTTATAAAAAAACATAAAGCTTTTGAACATACACTTTTTATATCTGCATTAAATGATCAAAAACAATTAGGTTCTTATACAAAATCTACAAAAAGTGGTTGGTATGTAGTAGTGCGAGAAGATTATAATAATATACTCAAAGCTTTAAATCCTATTATTATCTCTATAATAATTACAATTCTTATATTTAGTTCACTTGCAATTTATTTAGGTTTAAAACTGACAAAAAGAGTATTTAAATCTTTTGACGATATACAAAATATTACATCAAATATTGCAAAAGGTAATTATGATGTTAAACTTAGAGATTTATACTATATAGAGTTTAATAATCTTTTAAATAGTTTTAACAAAATGCAATATGAAATAGATAAAAGGGAAGATACTTTAGAAAACTCTTTAAATAGTTTTAAATCTTTATTTAATTCAACAATGGAATCTATTATATTACATAATAATGGAGTTATTATTGATGTAAATGATATTACATTAAAACTATTAAAATATGATTCTAAGGATCAAATTGTAGGTAAAAGTGTATTTAGTATCATAGAAGAGAATTATATTCAAATAGTTAAAACGAGGTATAGTAAAGATACTGAACCTTTTGAGATAGTATTATTAAAAAGTGATGGTACAAAAATCAATGTTCTTGTTCAAGGTAAGTATATAAATCTTGAAGGTAAAAAAATCAAAATCTCATCTATTATTGATATAACTGAACTTAAACATAAAGATAATCTACTTTTTCAACAAAGTAAAATGGCTGCAATGGGTGAAATGATAGGAAATATTGCTCACCAATGGAGACAACCTCTAAGTGTAATAAGTACATGTGCAAGTGGAGTAAAATTTGAAAAAGAGTTTGGTGTTTTAAAAGATGAAAGATTTGTTGAGTCTATGGATGTGATATTGGAAAACTCACAATATTTATCTAAAACCATAGATGATTTTAGGAATTTCTTCAAAACTGAAAAAGTTCCTGAAGAGTTTGTAATAAAGCGGATAATAGAAAAAGCATTAAAACTTTTAAGTTCTACCATAAAAAACTATGAAATAAATTTACAAAGTCATTTTTTAGATTATGATTATACCTATAAAGGATTTCCAAACGAATTTATACAAGTATTTATAAATATAGTAAATAATTCTAAAGATGCTTTTTTAGCTAATAATATTGATTATAGATTTATTGATGTATCAGAATATGATTATCCTGATAAATATATATTAGAGATTAAAGATAATGCAGGAGGAATCCCTGATAATATTATAGATAAAATTTTTGACCCTTATTTTACTACAAAACATAAAGCACAAGGAACAGGCATAGGGTTATATATGTCACACCAAATAATAGTAGACCATATGGGAGGAAAATTAACAGCAAGAAACATTGATATTTTAGTACAAGATAAAGTTCAAAAAGGTTGCTGTTTTAGAATTGAATTTTCTAAATAAAATAAAAAAATATAAATAACTTGACAATTTATCACTCAAGTGCTATAATTTTATTAGCAGTTAATATAAAGGAGTGCTAAAAATGAATAAATTATTTGAAAAACTAACAAATCAAATGGCTGAAACTATAGATTCTTCGGTGGCTTTAGCTTTACACAATAAAAATCAAGAAGTAGAAGTTATACACTTATTATGGGCATTATTAACTAATACTAACTCTGTTTTAAATCAATTATTAAATAAAATGAACGTTAATAAAGCAGCAATAGAATTAGAAGCAAAATCGTATGCTTCAAAATTACCATCAGTTTCAACTGTAACAAAAGAAAATATCAAATTATCAAGAAATACTTTAGCTAGTTTACAAAAAGCTGAAGGTTTGATGGCAACATTAGGAGATAAGTTTATTGCAATTGATACATGGCTTATCTCAAATTTTGACTCAAAAGAGATTAAAGAGGTTTTAGGAAAATATATAGATTTAAGAGAAGCAAAAAAAGAACTTGAAGCTATGAGAGCTGGTGCTAAAATAGATAGTGCTAGTGGAGATGAAAATCTTGAAGCTTTAAGTAAATATGGAATTGACTTAAATAAAAAAGCTATTGATGGAGAGCTTGATCCAGTAATTGGTAGGGATGAACAAATCAATAGAATGATGCAAATTCTAATTAGAAAAACAAAAAACAACCCAATACTATTAGGTGAGCCTGGTACTGGTAAAACAGCTATTGCAGAAGGTTTAGCTCAAAGAATAGTAAATAAAGATGTTCCTACAAGTTTACAAAATAAAAAAGTTATTGCTTTAGATATGAGTGCCTTAATTGCAGGTGCAAAATATAGAGGTGAGTTCGAAGATAGACTTAAAACTGTAGTAAATGAAGTAAAAAAAGCTGGAAATATTATACTTTTTATTGATGAAATCCACACTATTATTGGAGCAGGTGCAAGTGAAGGTAGTATGGATGCAGCAAATATCTTAAAACCAAGCTTAGCAAGAGGAGAACTACATACTATTGGTGCAACAACTTTAAAAGAGTATAGAAAATATTTTGAAAAAGATGCAGCAATGCAAAGAAGGTTCCAACCTGTAAATGTAGATGAACCAAGTGTAAATGAAGCATTACAAATATTAAGAGGTATAAAAGAGAGACTTGAAACACACCATAATGTTACGATAAATGATTCAGCATTAATTGCAGCTGCAAAATTAAGTGACAGATATATCTCTGATAGATTTTTACCAGATAAAGCAATAGACCTTATCGATGAAGCAGCAGCTGAGTTAAAGATGCAAATAGAATCTGAACCAATAGCATTATCAACTATAAAAAGAGAGATTCAAACAATAAATGTTGAAAAAGAAGCTCTTAAAATGGAAAAATCTAAGAAAAATGAACAAAGATTAGATGAGATTGAAAAAGAGCTTGCAAACTTAAATGAAGAGAAACAAAGTTTAGAAGCAAGATTTGAAAATGAAAAACAAACTTTTAATGCAACAAGTGAATTAAAAGCAAAAATTGATGAATTACGAACAAAAGCTGAAAGAGCAAAAAGAGAATCAAACTTTGAGCAAGCAGCTTCTATAGAATATGGAGAGATACCTTCATTAGAACAAAAAATCAAAGAAAATGAAGAAAAATGGAAAATAATGCAAGCAGAGGGGACTTTGCTTAGAAACTCTGTTGATGAAGAAGCGATTGCTAGTATAGTTAGTCGTTGGACAGGAATTCCTGTAAATAAAATGATGGATTCTGAAAAACAAAAAGTTTTAAGAGTTGAAGAGGTTTTAAAACAAGATGTAATAGGGCAAGATGAGGCTTTAAAAGCTATAAGTAGAGCAATAAAAAGAAATAAAGCTGGTCTTAGTGAAGATTCAAGACCAATAGGTTCATTTATGTTTTTAGGACCAACAGGGGTTGGTAAAACTGAAAGTGCGAAAACACTTGCAAGATTTTTATTTGATGATCCAAAGGCACTTATTAGATTTGATATGAGTGAATATATGGAAAAACATGCGGTAAGTAGACTTATTGGTGCAGCGCCAGGTTATGTGGGATATGAAGAGGGTGGACAATTAACAGAAGCAGTTAGAAGAAAACCTTATAGTGTAATTTTATTTGATGAGATTGAAAAAGCTCACCCAGATGTATTTAATATCCTTTTACAAGTATTAGATGATGGAAGATTAACTGATAATAAAGGTGTAACAGTTGATTTTAAAAATACAATTATAATTTTGACTTCAAATATTGGTAGTGCAAAAATTATTGAAATATCTGATAAAGAGAATAGAAAAAAAGAGGTTTTAAATGAATTAAAGGCATATTTCAGACCAGAATTTTTAAATAGACTTGACGATATTGTAATTTTTGAACAACTTGGAATTGAAGCTATTACAAATATTGTTGATATTTTATTTAATTCAATTAGAAAAAAAGTTGAACAAAAAGATATAAAAATATCTTTAACAAAAAGTGCAAAAGAGTATATAGCAAAAGTTGGTTTTGACCCTGTATATGGCGCTAGACCACTTAAAAGAGCTATTTATGAAATAGTAGAAGATAAATTAGCAGATTTAATTTTAGAGGATAAAATAGGTGAAGGTTCAAGTGTTGAATTTGATGAAAAAGATGCTCAAATAGTTGTAAATATAACAAAAAACTAAAGAAAATCTTAAACTAAACAAAATTTAAGTTATCTTTAAATATAATACGCGACTTAATTTGTGAATAGAGGAACTAAAGATTATGAAAAGAACATATCAACCGCATAACACGCCAAGAAAAAGAACACACGGTTTTAGAATTAGAATGAAAACTAAAAACGGTAGAAAAGTAATTAAAGCTAGAAGAGCTAAAGGTAGAAAAAGATTAGCTGTTTAAGCAAACAACACCGTCTTAACAATTCTAAAGATTTTAATCAACTTTATAAAAACGGCAAAAAGTGGCATACTCACACTTTTGTCGTTTTTTTTTCTGTTGATGAAAACCTCCAACTTGCATTTGTTGCTTCAAAGAAAGTGGGAAATGCAGTAAAAAGAAGCGAAGCAAAGAGGAAACTCAGAGCTTTAAGCTTAAAGTATCAAAATAACATTAAAAGTGGCAAATATATATTTGTAGCAAAAGAGTTGATTTTTCAAAAAGATTTTAAAACTTTGGAAAATGATTTTAAATATGCTATGAAGAAGCTTCAGCTACTAAAATAGATGAAAACTCTATTTAAATTTTTAATTAAACTTTATCAAAAATATATCTCAGCATATACACCTGGAAGTTGTAGATATTACCCAACCTGTTCAAATTATGCCCTTTGGCAGTTCGAGAACAATACTTTCTTTAAGGCAATTTATTTTACAATAGCACGCGTATTAAGATGTAATCAACTTTTCGAAGGTGGTTTTGATTATCCTATTGTAAAGATTGTGAAACATAGTAATATAAATTTTAAAAAAATAAAAATCAAATATTGGTTAGTTCCAATTAAAGATAATAGATACCTCATAGTAAAAAATCGGGAGTGGAAAAATAGTAATGAATAACATGAATCAAAATAGTGGTATGCAAAAAAGAATGTTGATAATGACACTGGTAGTGTTTGTATTCTTTGTTGCTTATGAATTTTTAGTATTAAAGCCTCAACAAGAAGAAAGATTGAAGCAGCAAGAAGCAGTAAAAAAAGAGCAAAATGCAGCTCCTGCAGTAGAGAGTTCTACAGCTAATTCAATTGCACAAAGCGGTTCTAAAGATGATATGTCAAAGTCTATCAGTGCTTTATCTTCAAAAGCAATTGGAGGTTCGAATATTATTACAACAATTACAACTGATAAAAATATTATTCAAATTGACAAACTAGGTAGAGTTGCACAAGTAACACTACAAGAACCAAAATATAAAGATGAAGAGGGAAATCAAATAAAACTTTTTGAAGCAGATCAATTAAGACCATTAGAGGTTAGATTTGCAAATGCAGATATAAATAATCAAGCTTTTAAAGTGGATTATACAACATCTGCAGTTACTGTTGATGCAACAAAAACAGCTCAAAAGTTTTCGCTTGAACAAAAATTAGATGCTTTAACTTTAACAAAAAACTTTACTGTTTATCCTGATGGACACTATGATTTAGAAGTTGTTACAAATTCTAAAGAACAATTTTTTATTACAAATGGATTTAGACCAAGTGTTTTAGTAGATATGTATGCAGATCATGGTGCATATGTAAAATTAAATGATGGAACTATGGATTTAACTTCTGATGAAGATATAGAAAAAATCAAATCTTATACTGGTGCAAAATTTGTTTCAAACTTTGATAGATATTATGCAACTGTAATTTATAATTTTAATACTTCATTACAAATATCTTTAATGCCTGATGAAACGAAAAGTCCACAAGCATTTATTCATGCTACAGAAAAAATCAATTTTTCAGGATTTATGGGACCTAAAAATTTTAATGATCTAAGAGCTTTAAATCCAGAATTAACAGATGTTATTGAGTATGGGTGGTTTACATTTATTGCTAAGCCTATGTTTACATTTTTACAACTTATCCAAAGTTATGTAGGAAACTGGGGATGGACAATTGTAATTTTAACTTTAATTATTAAACTTATTTTATATCCTTTATCATACAAAGGTATGGTATCGATGCAAAAACTTAAAGATTTAGCACCAAAAATCAAAGAGATTCAAACAAAATACAAAGATGACAAACAAAGACAAAGTGCTGCAATGATGGAACTTTATAAAAAAAGTGGTGCAAACCCAATGGGTGGATGTTTACCATTGATTTTACAAATTCCTGTATTCTTTGCTATTTATAGGGTTTTATTAAACTCTATTGAGTTAAAAGGTGCTGAGTGGATATTATGGATACATGATTTAGCAGAGATGGATCCATATTTTGTATTACCAATTTTAATGGGTGCTTCTATGTACTTACAACAAAAGATTACTCCAAATACAATGCAAGATGAAACACAAAAGAAGATTTTCCAAATGTTACCAATTATATTTACATTTTTCTTCTTATGGTTCCCAGCAGGTCTTACACTTTACTGGTTTGTTAACAACGTATTTACAATTGCTCAACAATATACAATCAATAGAATGTTCGAGAAAAAAAGAGCTGCAAAAAAATAGGAGACTATTATGAAGAAGTTTGAAGCTAAAAGTTTAGAAGAAGCATACGAATCAGCAACCAATCATTTTGGTTGCTCTATTACTGAATTAGAAATTGAAATTATTCAACAACCAAGTGGTGGTTTTTTAGGTTTTGGTAGAAAAAGTGCAATTATCACAGTTATCCAAAAAAATGGAAGAAGATATGATAATAGAAGACATAAAGAGCAAAAATTTAGAAAAAAAGATATAAAGATTGAAGACGTTTCTAAAAAAATAGAAGATTCAAATAGGTATGAAAAAGAAGCTAATGAGAACAGAAATACTCATAATAAAAAAGAGGAACAAAAATTAAATAACTCTCCAAAGATTGAATCAAAAGAAAAAATCTTTGATAACTTTTATGGTGACAACAATAATTATAAAGAAGCAAAAATTATTATCAAAAAAGATCATGATGAGATTTTATCAGAAGTTAAAGAGGGATTAAACTCTTTATTTAAAGATAGCTGTTATGGTATTGAGAATATAAAAGTAGAATTTTTTGATGAAGAGACTTTATATATTGAATTTACAGGTGATGATTCTGCACTTCTTATTGGAAAAGAGGGATATAGATATAAAGCACTTTCATATATCCTTTTTAACTGGATAAATGAAAAATATGGACTTATGTTAAGACTAGAAGTTGCAGAGTTCTTAAAAAATCAAGAGGAAGCAATACACACATACTTAATCCCTGTAATTGAAACAATAAAAGAAAAAGGTAGCTTTAAAACAAAACCATTAGATGGTATTTTAGTTCATATTGCACTTAAAAGACTAAGAGATGAATTCCCTGACAAATACGTAGCTGTTAAAACAAATGTTAAGGGAGATAAATACGTACTTGTAAATGAGTATAGAAGTAAAGAGCAATAAAAATTGTTAAACGATGATACAATAGTTGCAATTGCAACAGCCAATGGAATTGGTTCAATCTCAATAATCAGAGTTAGTGGTAAAGATGCTTTACCAATAGCTTTGAAACTTTCAAAAAAAGAAAATCTAATACCAAGATATGCAACCTTAGCTTCAATTTATAATAGTAAAGAGGAAGTTATAGATGAAGCCTTGTTAATATATTTTAAAAATCCTTTTTCATTTACAGGTGAAGATATTGTAGAGTTTCAGTGTCATGGTGGTATAGCAATCTCAAATATTATTATGAGTGAAATCATAAAACATGGTGCAAGAGTAGCTCAACCAGGAGAGTTTTCAAAAAGAGCTTTTCTAAATGGCAAAATAGATTTAACAAAAGCAGAAGCAATTGCTAAAATAATTGAAGCTAGAAGTGAAGATGCAGTTAAACTATTAGCACGTCAGCTAAAAGGTGAACTTACAAACTTTGTAAATGATATTAGAGAAGATTTACTTTTTATGTTAGCTTACACAGAGGTAAATATAGATTATGCAGAAGAGGATTTACCTGAAGATATATTTGAGCAAATAGAAAATAAGCTTGATAAAATCAAAACTAAACTAAATGATACTTTAGATGCAAGTAAGAGAAGAGAAGGGCTTATTGAAGGTTTTAAAGTAGCAATTGTTGGTAAACCAAATGTTGGTAAATCTTCACTTTTAAATAAACTTTTAAACTATGATAGAGCTATTATCTCTGATATTGCAGGTACAACTAGAGATACTATAGAAGAATCAGTTAAAATTGGTACACACATTATCAAAATAGTTGATACAGCAGGTATTAGAGATGCTAGTGATGTAATAGAACAAATAGGTATAGAAAAGTCTATAGAAGCTATTAGTGAAGCTGATATTGTTATATCTTTATTTGATAATAGTAAAGTATGTGATAATGAAGATGAAAAGATATTATCACTTCTTCAAGAAAATTCTCACAAAGAGATAATAAAAGTTTTAAATAAATCAGATTTAGAAAATCAATTTGATAAATCGAAACTTGATGATTTTATTGAACTAAGTACAAAAGAGACTATCAATCCACTTGTAAGACAAATAGAAAGCTTACTTGATATAAATACTCATAGTGATGATATGACACTTATATCAAAAAGACAAGTTGATAGTGTAGAACAAACTCTATTTCATATAAATGAATCAACTATGCCACTTCACACAGGTGAATTAGAGTTTTTTGCTTACCATATAAAAGAGGCTTTAGAAAATATCTCAAATATCACAAGACCATACGAAAATGATGAGATGTTAGATGTGATGTTTGGTGCTTTTTGTTTAGGGAAATAAAAATATCTTTTTATAATCTTTTTTAATTAATACATACTTTAAATACTAATATTTACAATTGAAAATAAGTAATAATTATTATAATAAATTGTATAATAAATTATTCAATCTATTATTAATGGTAAAAGTATATGAAATTAAATGATTTAATAAATAAAGTAGAAGAAACAAGAAAAAAAAGAATAATGCAGAGATTTAATTTAGATGCATTAGAAATAGATGTGAAAAAAAATTCTGAGAATTATGAAGATGAATATGATGTAGATGGTAGAATTAATAATGATGGGGAATATTTACCTAATAAGGTATCAAGAAACAAAAGAATATTGTATATTTTAATTTCATTTTTATTGTTTTTATATGGAATAGGTGGATTGTATAAAAATGATTTAGCTTTTTTAATTGGAGGTAAGAGAGGTGCTACTATTTATCATTTCCATGATATCTCTTTAATTATTCTTTTTTTAGCAATAATTTTTATTGTAATGTCTCTTGTTTCAAGAATTGTTGATCATTATGATACTAGAAACAATGAATCTAAATATAAAATTTTTTTTAATACTACCCAGATAATAGGTATAATTTTGTACGTTTTGGCAATAATTGTATATACAGTAAATAAATATTAATTATTTTATACTACAAAATCAGAACTACTAACTAAACCAGCTTGTCCATTCTCTTTTAGATAAAAGCTAGATTGTTTTAATCTTGCATAGTCTTGATTTATCCCTGAGGTATATCTAAAGCTTGAATCAACTGCAGAAAGGTATATTGCACCAATTCCTGCTTGACCTAAGGCGATTAAAGAGGCTTCATCTTTTTTATTTGTATCCCAGATTAGAAGAGAGTTAAATATAGAATCATTTTCATCAATCCAACTATTTCCATCTTCATCATACTCCTTTAATTCTTTAAACCCATCTCCACTAGTTGCACCAAAAAGTTCACTTCCATTGTCTATTGTTTTATTATTGTTTTTATCTAAAGCTAAAAATCCTGCTCCCTCTTTTAGTTGTGGTATTATCTCATTTTCACCATCGCTATTTAAATCAAATTGGAAACTAAGTTGGCTATTGATATTGTCAAATGAAGTAAGATTTCCTTCATAATTTATAATTAAAGGATCTAAATAGTTTATTTTTGTTGAAGTTACTGTATGTTCAATTTTTTCTACGAATTTTTGTGAAAAAGAGATATCTAAATCGATATTGATTTGACCTTTATTTGTTTTTATTTGTGCTTGAGTTTGGAAGTTGATACTACTTTCTTGTGTATACTCTTTTTTATGGTAATAAGTACTTTGTTCAACTTGTATCATTTTATGTTTTAGATTATCAGAGTTTTTACCCTCTGGTTGAAGTTTGATATCTTTAAAATCGGTAAAGGCTTCTAGTATCATCTCTAAAATTTTTTTGTTTAGGTGGTCTTGATGGCTTAAATCATCCTCATCAACTAGTAATACTCTTTCAAGTTTTGCAACTTCAAACTCAACTTTATTTTGTTTATGAATCTCATCTTTTATATTTTGTTTTGATTCAAATAGATAGTTTGTAAAACTACTTGTACTAGTTTGTTCAAGAGTAAAGTTTGTTTCGGCATTCATATTTATGCTAGATGTTTCAATTTTCATAAGAACCCCTTAATAGTTTTGCTATTAAGAGATTTTATAATAAGTAGATTAAATATAATTTTAAGTCGTTTAACTAATAAAATAAAATAAAAATAGTTTTTATATTATTTTAAACTGCAAAATCTACACTTGTAATCATACCTGCTTCACCATTTTCTTTTAAAAAAAAGCTTGCTTCTTTCATATTTGCTTGAATATTATTATATCCAGAAGTATAGTTAAAATCAGTATTTATACCCGCTAAATATATGGCACCAATACCTGCTTGTCCTAAAGTTATAAGTGATTGATTACCTTGACTATCTTTTTCCCAAACAAGAAGGTCAGAATATATTGAATCATTTTCATCTATCCAGTTATTTCCATCTTCATCATAGGCTCTTAATTCTTCAAATCCATCTCCAGTAGTTGGTCCAAATAGTTCACTTCCATCATCTATAGTTCCATTTTTATTTTTATCTAATGCTAAAAATCCAGAACCATTGATAAGTTCAGGTATTGTTTCATTTTTCCCATCACCATTTAAATCAAACTCAAAACTCATATTTTTACTTATACTATTAAAGGTTCCTATATCTGAGTTATAGTTCATTATCAATGGGTCTTGAAATGCAGCACCAGCAGAGATTTTAGTACTGTGTCTTTCATAAAACTCTTGTGTAAATGATAAATTAATATCTATATTAAATTCACCATTATTAGTTTTTATAGAAGCTTGTGTACTAAACTCAATTGAGCTTTTTTGATAATATTCTTGAGTTGATTCAAAAGTAAATCCCCAATTTTGAGTTTTTAGACTTTCATTATATGGATTAGTTGACTCTTTAAGTTTTAATAATTCATTTTGTGGATGTAATTTTACTTGTTTTTTACCTTGAAGAATTTGTTGAAGTAATAACTCTATGATTCTTTTTTTCATTTTATCTTCAAGAGACAGATTATCTTCACTATTATAAATAGCTTTTAATTTTTCAAAATTATCCATATTAATAGTATGGTTTCTTTCCGGAAGTTTTTTTGATGCCAGATTAGAGAATACTTGTAATCTTGACAATGAATGTTCCTCTTGTACAAAACTGCTACTTGACTGCATATTGACACTTGATGATTCAATTTTCATAATTTACTCCTTATTAAACTATATTTAAGAATTGTATAATAGTATAAATAAATTTCTTTTTAAATTATTAAATTAAATTTGGGAACTTCATAATAAATTTGATATTATTCTGCCATGAAGAATATATATGATGTAATTGTTATTGGCTCAGGTGCTGCAGGTATGATGGCAGCTATTGTAGCCGCAAAAGAAAATAAAAAAGTTTTATTAATAGAACAACAATCTAAATTAGGTCCAAAGTTAAAAGCTACAGGTGGAGGTAAATGTAACTTAACAAATACTTTGGACAATGATACATTTATGAGAAGTTTTGGCAAAAATGGCAAATTTATGAGTGATGCAATACATGAATTTGATTATAAAAACTTAATAGAGTTTTTTAAACAAATAGGAGTAGAAACTCATATCCCAGATGGCTTTAGAGTATTTCCTACAACTCATAATTCTCTTACTATAATTGATGCACTAAAAAAAGAGTTGGAAAGATTAAAAGTTGAGATAAAAACAGATACAAAAGTTTTAGATTTATTACTAAAATATGAAGAGATAGATGGTGTAAAAACTGAAAATGAAAATATTGTCTCTTCAAATGTAGTTATTGCAACTGGTGGTTTGGGGTATAGTAAACTTGGTGCATTGGGAGATGGCTATAAGTTTGCTAAATCTTTAGGACATACTGTAACAAAACTATATGCAGCTATGTTACCTTTAATATCAGAAGAAAAATGGGTAGCTTCTTGCAAAGCTGATACAATTGCAAAAGCAGAATTAAAAGTTGATTTACCAAAACATAAAAAATTAAAAGCAAATGGAGATTTGATTTTTACGTCAAATGGTATTAGAGGACCAGTTGTATTAGATTTTTCAAGAGAGATTACACCATTACTTGAAAAATATGGGAAAATTCCAATTTTGATGAATATGGTAAAAGGTTTAAATGAAGAGCAAATTTTTAATCATATTAAAAATGAGTCTTCAAAAAATCCTCAAAGTACAGTTTTAGAAAACTTATCTTCATTACTTCCACAGAGTGTTATAAAAGAGTTGTGTAGTTTGGCAGATGCTGATTTTACTAAAAGATTTAAAGATTTAGAAGGTCAAATAAGGGAAAAATTAGTAAAAATAGTTACAAATACTCCTTTGACTATTATAGACCATGTAGGTTTCGAAAAAGCGATGATTACAAGAGGTGGAATCAGTTTAAAAGAGATTAATCCAAAAACCATGCAAAGTAAAATTATAAAAGGTTTGTATTTTTGTGGTGAAGTTATGGATTTAGATGGACCTTGTGGAGGTTACAATCTTCAATGGGCATTTTCAAGTGGATATATTGCAGGTAAATTAAACAATTAAGGTCTAATTGTTTCAATATACCTTGCATTATCTTTATCTATTGCAGTCCAAGAACTGCAATCAAACTCTATTTTTACTACATTTGCAGTTTTTAAGTTCTCTTTATCCCCTCCAAAGTTGATACTAAGAGCACTTAAAGAGGGATTGTGTCCTATTATTAGAAGTTTATCAACTGTATCAAAAGTATAAGTTATTGATTCAATTATCTCATTTAAAAAAGCTTGATAAATTACTTCATTGTACATAACACTTTTATTGTATTCTAAAACCTCAGATACTATTTGAGCTGTTTGTCTAGCTCTAATTGCTGGACTTGAAACAATTAAATCAGGTTTTATATTTTTATCTTTTAGTTTTAAAGCTACTGTTTGAGCTTCTTCAAAACCATGATTTGTTAGTTCTACATCATAATCATGTGTGTAAACTTTTGATTCATCTTTTTGTGCATGTCTCATAATATATAGTGTTTTCATCATATTTTCTCATAATTAAAATCAATATATAAATTCTAGAAACATTTAACTTGAAAAAAAATTAAAACTTGTCTAATTATCTAAAATTTTATCTTTATACTTTTTAGGATATTCAAAAGAGATAAGTTTTGAATTTTTTTTAGATGTTTCTCTCCAACTATCACAATCAAATTCAATTTCAATAATTCCACAAGTTGGTAAATTGTCATTAAAATCAACTAAATAAAAAGCTAAAATATTAAGTGATGGGTTATGTCCTATTAAAAAAGCAGTATCATATTCATCATCAATAAATGAAATAACTTCAAGTATTGTTCTTAAATCTGCCTCATATATTTGTTCATTGAACATAATTTCATTATGGTATAAAACCTCACTAGCTATAATCCTTGCCGTTTCCCTTGCTCTATATGCTGGACTAGAGATTATAACATCTGGGAAAACACCTTTTTCTCTAAGTAAATCTCCCATAAAAGGAGCATTGATTTTCCCTCTTTCATTTAAAGGTCTATCAAAATCATCTAAAGTTGGATTTGACCAATCAGATTTAGCATGTCGTATTAAAAATAGTTTTTTCATATATTCCTCTTTAAAACCATTTATTATAACTTAAATAGCTAAATATCTTTCTAAACACTCTTTTAGTTTTTCGAAATTGATTGGTTTAGTAATATGTTCATCCATCCCTGAATCTAAATATTTTTGAGTATCACCTTTTATTGCATTTGCTGTAAGTGCTATGATTGGAATATGGTTTTTATTAAGTTTTCTTATTGTTTTTGTTGCTGATATTCCATCACAAACTGGCATATTTATATCCATGAAAATAATGTTGTAATCATTTTCTTGTGATTTTTTTATTGCTTCTTCGCCATTATTTACTATATCTGCTTTAAGATTAAGTTCACTTAGCATTGCTTCCATTAGTTGTTGGTTCATTGAATTATCTTCAGCTATTAAGATTTTACTATTTTTATTAATACTAGTATGAGTAGATTTTAAATTTTGTATCGGTGAATTAAAATGTTTTGCAATTTGAAGTTTTAAAGTGAAATAAAATTTACTACCTTCATTTTCTTCACTCTCTAAAGATATAGTTGTGTTCATATATTGAAGTAAGTTATTGATGATAGCCAAACCTAATCCTGTACCTCCGTATGCTTTTGTTATACTATTATCTGCTTGTGAAAATGGTTTAAAAATGAGTTCTTGTTTATCTTTTGGAATACCTATTCCATTGTCTTTTATCTCAAAATAGATTATTGCTTCCTCATCAGTTTTAGATATAAGCTGAGTTTTAACCCATATATTGCCAGATATTTTATTAAATTTAATTGCATTAGATAAAAGATTTGAAAGTATTTGTTGTAATCTTAATCTATCAAAAAGTAAATAATCAGGGATATTTTCATCTTCAATATAGTGAATGTTTATATTTTTTTCTGAAGCTTTTGCATCATGAAGATTAACTATGTCAATCAATAATTCTTTTATTGAATCTTCTTGAGAAATGATTTCAAGTTTTCCATCCTCTATTTTAGAAAAATCTAAAATTTCATTTATTATTTGTAGAAGAGAGTTTGCACTTTTTGAAACTATATTTATTTGTCTTTGCTCTTTTTCTTTGAGATTTGAATTTTTAAGAATATCTGTAAATCCTATAATTGCATTTAGAGGTGTTCTTATTTCATGAGACATATTTGCTAAAAAAAGATCTTTTGTTTTATTTGCTTTTATAAGTTCTTTTTTCTGTTCTTTCAAAATTTTTGCACTATTTTTAAGTCTATCATTTCTATTTTTTAAATTATGTTGCATTATATCCATTGATTTTGCAAGAGTAGCTATCTCATCATTTTTATTTTGGTATGGAATTGTAACAATTTCATCTTTTCCTATATTTTTTGCTATATTTGATAGTGTTGTCAATTTTTTGGTCAGCCTAGAGCCTATTATATAAGATAAAAGAGTTGAAATCAGAATCTCAATTAAAACAATAAATATTGTTTTATATTTATTTTCTCTAATAAATGTAGAATTTTCTGTTGTATCAAAAACAAAATATAAAGAACCCAAAAGTGTATCATCTTCAAATAATTGAGAATATCTTATTTCATAGGTTTCATCATCAAATGTAAAACTTCTATTTGTTTTTTTTCTTAAAAAATTTTCTAGTGAATCGTGCTTGAAGTTGTATGTTTTGGATATTACTTTATTGTTTGAATCTAAAACAACAATTGAATTTACATATTTTAGTTGTTGAGTTTTTCAATTAAATTATCTAATGTAGCAAGATCATATATACTAATAGGAACACTAAGTAACTCTTTCATAAAAGTTATGTTTGAATTAATTTTCTCTTCATTTAAATTTTTTGATGAGTTTTTTATTGCAGAAAAATTTACAAAAATAATCAAGAGAATGAAGAATATCTCTAAAACTACAAAAGATAGAATAAATCTGTATTTAAATGTCATTTGATACCTATTTGTTTGATAACCTTGTATTCTGAATTATCTGTAGTTTTAAACTCTTTTATACTCAAAGATTTTTTTAAATTTTGCGGCATTTTTAAAAATGCTTTTTGTAATTTTTTAATTACTTCTTTTGAAACTCTTGGATGTGCTGCAATAGGATGACTTGGATAATCACTTGTTTTGTAAACTATATGTATATTTTCTTTATCTTGTTTTGTATTAAAATTGTTATAGGTTCTAATAATTCCACCACCTAAATAACCTATATCTCTTGATATTCCTTTATATACAGAATCATGAGAATTTACATATAATACTTTTGCTTCTTTGTCTATATCAAAATTAAATTTTTGTTTTAATTCATATTTTGTTAGAAGTGTAGCTGCAAAGGCATTTGGTGCAGGAAATAAAAATGTTTTACCTTTAAGATTTTCTTTGGTAAATTCTATATTTTTTTCTTTTGCTAATAATATACCAACTATATTTTTCTTAGCCCTTATAAAAGCTTGATAATCTTCTTTTTGATTTGCTATTATAAAATGGTAAGGATTCATATATGCCAAATCATATCCACCTTCATATAATACACTTTCAAATTTAGGAATGGATTTTTCAGTTTTAAAAACTATTTTAATTCCTGTTTCATTATACAAATATTCTGTAACATCAGACCATTTTTTAAAAAGTTTCAATGGACTTTGTTGAGGAACTACACCTAGTGTTAGTTCTTGTGCAAATCCTAATGAAAAAAACAACAATATAAAAAATAATTTTTTCAATTTTGCCCTTATTATTCAGCTTTCTTATAAATTTTAACTATTTTTATCTTAACTAATAACTAGGTTTTTATATTTGTTTTAATTAAAAATAAAATATAAAAGTTTTAAAAAAGTATATAATTAAAATTAGACTATTTTTTGTTAAATATTTATTAATTATTTGATGATAAAATTTCAAAAAAGGAGTAAGAATGGAACAAGCAAAAACAATTTTTTTATTAACGCTTCTTACAGTTTTATTTGTGTTTATTGGTTTCTCATTTGGTGGTACAAATGGTATGTTGATTGCCTTTTTAATTGTAGGTGGAATGAATTTTTATGCATATTATTATTCTGATAAGCATGTATTAAAACACTATAATGCTACACCAATTGAAGATACAAGACATCCAATTTATAGAATTACACATAACCTAGTAAATAAAGCTGGTTTACCTATGCCAAAGGTTTATTTAATTCCAGACCATACACCAAACGCTTTTGCAACAGGAAGAAATCATGAAAATGCAGCAGTAGCAGTTACTATGGGATTATATGAGATGTTAAATGAACAAGAGTTAGAAGGGGTAATAGCCCATGAGTTATCACATATAAAACATTATGATATTCTAATAGGTACAATTGCAGCAGTATTTGCTGGAGCTATTGCTATGATTGCAAATATGATGCAGTTTAGTGCAATATTTGGTGGAAATAATAGACAAGGCGTACATCCGGCTGTTATGATACTTATGGCAATATTACTACCACTCGCAGCTTCAATAATACAAATGACTGTTAGTAGAAATAGAGAGTTTATGGCAGATGAGGGAGCAGCAAGGATGACAAAAAATCCTGCTGGTCTTCAAAGTGCTTTAGCAAAATTAGATAATTATGCAAGAAGAGGGCACCAAATAAACAATGCTACTGAGCAAACAGCTCATATGTTTATTATTAACCCTTTTTCTGGTTTAAAATCTAATTTTGGTAATCTTTTTAGAACACATCCTACAACAGAGGATAGAATAGCTAGATTAGAAGAGTTAAAACATGAGATTCAATAAAGACTAAAACTAGTCTTTATTGAAAAATATCAACAAGTTTATCTTCTGTTACATCTTCTTGTAAAATAGGGTAAATTCCTTTTGCAATAAGAGAGATTTTTAAGTCATAATCTATATCTTCAATTAGAAAATAGTTTACTTTATAATCATATAATACATCAGGAAGGACATTGCAAGCTGCTTCATCATCATTTTGATACATTGGATTATTTATACAATTAGATGACTTTAATTTATAATCTTTAATAAAGTAAATCCAGATATATTTAGCAGTCGCATCAGCATATTGTAATTCTTCGTTACTATGTGAACAAATTGCAATATGAAACTCATTTTTGATTTCATGAACTTTTATATTACTACCAGTAATTAGAGCTAAAGAGATTTTTTTTCTTGCACTCTTTATTATCCTTGCGAAGGTTGCTCTTGATACATTCATTTTTTTTGCAGCATCTTCTTGATACATACAAAAAGAATCCATTAAATGTATCGCTTCAAGTTCTTCATGAAGCAAAATAACATCTTGGTTTGCCTTTATGTCTTTAGGGCCAAAATATTTAGATACTGGTTTTAACTCAAGTTTTCTTTCAAGTTTTTCTCTTGCCATTAATAACCTTAATTCTGATACTGAAATTTTAACACAACTTTATTAAAATATACTTGACATATGTTCTTTTAAATGATATAATTCTGACATATGTTCAAAAAGCAAATTTATATACTATTGTTTAATTAATTGTGATCTTCTTTTGGTAACCTTTTTTGGTTTCCAGTATTTTACAAAGTATATCTATTATTTTAGCTTTAATGGAGCATATTTTTAAACATCAGTTACCATTAGGATCAACTTACATAATTGTCTTTTCCCTAGTCATTACTTTTTCACTCATCCTGATCATACTGATGTTTTAAAACTTAGCATGAAATTATAATCTTCCTTATAGGAGGCGAAAATGCTTAGAGTAGTATTTCCCACAAACCAGATGATGAGTTATATATCTCCCATAGAAAGTACTTTTGAAAAATCTAACTATTTAACAATCGTAGATTTAAATGGACAAAATATTTTTGATGTTGAGATTATCAAAAATCCTCATCCACATTCAAATGAGGATATTTTAAAAGAGTGTAAAGATAAACATTTTGGTGTTTTAATTTTACCTGATACAAAAGATTTACCAATAAAAGAGTTGAAGAAAAATGGCACATCAGTATTTAAATCAAAAGATAAAGAGATAATATTAGATGCTGTTCATGATTTTATTCAAGATAAATTAGAAAAAGTTAGTTAAATCTTAAAAGATTTAAAAGCATAAAAAAAGCGAAGCCAAAGCTTCGCTAAAATCCTTTCAACTTGACCAAAGTAAAGGATATGAAATGTTACAAAAAAAATCTTTAACTAAAATAAAAACTAAAATTTAACTATAAATTTTTTTAAGATTATCCATTTTAGAACTCATATTCAATAAAACCATGTCTGCTAAAACTAAAGACATCATAGATTCTGCAACTATACTTCCTCTAATAGCAACACAAGGGTCATGTCTTCCTTTTAGTTCACAAGTAACTTCATTGTTATTTATATCTACTGTATTTTGTTTTATAAAAATAGATGGTGTTGGTTTAAAATAAACTTTTACATTTATCTCATCACCATTTGAAATTCCACCTAATATTCCACCACTATGATTTGTTATAAAGCCATCTTTATTGATTTGATCATTATTGGTATGTCCTCTTTTATGAGAAGCACTTACACCATCACCAATCTCTACAGCTTTAACTGCATTTATTCCCATCATTGCGTTTGCAATTTGAGAATCAAGTTTGAAATATAAAGGTTCACCCAAACCTACAGGAACATTTGATACATTTACTAATGCAACTCCACCCACTGAATCATGTTCATTTTTTGCAACAAGAATTGCATCTTTTTGAAATTGTTCTTTATCTTTATCAAGTGCAAAGATTTCAGAGTTTTTTGCATAATTAAAGTCGAAATTAGATGCTTTTATTCCATCTATTTCACAAATTCCACTTTGTACAACTATTCCTAACTCTTTTAACATCATTTTTGCAATTGCTCCAGCTGCAACTCTAGCTGCTGTCTCTCTTGCACTACTTCTTCCACCACCTCTATAATCTCTAGTACCATATTTATTAAAGTATGTAAAATCTGCATGGCCAGGTCTAAATAAATCTTTTACATTTGTATAATCTTTACTTTTTTGATTTTCATTAAATATAACCATTGCAATGGGAGTACCTGTACTAACTCCTTCAAATACACCAGAAAGAATCTCAACTTTGTCTGATTCTTTTCTAGCTGTTGCATATTCATTTTGTCCTGGTTTTCGTCTATCCATCTCTTCTTGGATAAAACTTTCATCTATTTTAAGTCCGGCTGGAACCCCATCAACTATACAACCTAAAGCTTTTCCATGACTCTCACCAAAAGTTGTAAAAGTAAATTTTTGTCCAAAACTATTCATATTTCCTCCAATTATGCCTTTTGCATATTATTTCTGGTTCTAATTTTTTAGTGCTTTGCACTTTTTTAATTTAAAAGTTTTTTAACCTTTTAATTTGTCAATCGCAATTTTTGCAACTGCTTGTTGTGCTAATTTCTTACTTTTTCCTATAGCTCTACCATAAGTTTTACCATCAATCCAAATTGATACTTCAAACTCTTTTTTATGATCAGGTCCATATGAACCTTCAATTCTATATTCTGGAATTGTTCCAAACTCAGCTTGAGTAATCTCTTGTAGAGCTGTTTTGTAATCACTAAATAAAACATCAAGATTAATCTTATCATATGAACTTTCAAGTAGTTCTAAAATAATTGGTTTTAAAATTTCAAGACCTGATTCTAAATATATAGCTCCCATGATTGCTTCAAAAGCATCAGAAAGAATTGAAGCTTTACTTCTACCTTTATTTCTCTCTTCTGCATTTGATATAAAAATATAATCACCAAGTTTTATCTCTTTTGCAAGCTTTGTAAATCCTGTTTCATTTACTAATGAAGCTCTTATTTTTGATAAGTCTCCCTCATTTGAGTTTGGAAATTTTTTAAAAAGATATTCACCAACAATCAAGTTTAAAACTGCATCACCTAAAAACTCTAGCCTTTCATTGTTATAAGGCTTTTTATAGCTTTTATGTGTAAGTGCTTCGATTATCAGATCTTTGTTTTTAAACTGATAACCCAAACACTTTTCTAACTGCGAGTAATCATTCATTTAATAGTTCTCCTTAATTGATTCTGCTTTTGAACGTGCAAGTATATCACATCTTTCATTATGTTCATGTCCATCATGACCTTTTACCCAAACAGCATTTATTTTATGGGGTTTTGAAACCTCTACATACTCTTGCCATAATTCACAATTTTTAACTGGTTTTTTAGCGGCTGTTCGCCAATTATTTCTTATCCAAGAGTTTAACCATTCATTAATCCCTTTTACCACATATGTTGAATCAGAGATAATATTTACATCACATGGTTCTTTTAAAGCTTTTAAACCTTCTATTACCCCTTTTAGTTCCATTTGATTATTTGTAGTATTATCAACTGCACCACTTAACTCTCTTTCATGTCCATTATATTCCAAAATCGTACCCCATCCACCAGGACCAGGGTTTCCTAAACTAGAACCATCACTGTAAAGATTGATTTGCTTCACTTATACCTTTCACTAAATAGTATTTTATATTAAAAGACAAAATATCATGACATCTAGGGCATCTTGTGTCAAATATTGGATGGGTATGTTTACATGATGAACAAATAAATTCAAAATCTATAGAAGCTGGCACTTTATGTTCATGATTGTTTAAAGCAATTAATACATCAAAAACAAAATCATCACTGTGGCTAGCAGTTTTTAGATAACCTTTTGCACTGTAAAGTTCATTTAAAAATTTGTTATTACCTATTTTATCAAAATTGATATCATCAAAATTTAAATACCATAATATGTCAACTATTTTTTTAAGATTAAACTCTTCAAAATGTTCCCAAAAAAACTCTTTGTTATATTGTATAAAATATTGTACAATAAGTCTTTCTATGAGTGGATTTTCTTTAAAAAGTAAATATAGTTTCTCACCTTTTTTTTCAAATGATTCAACAGGATTATTTATGATAATCAATGCTTCAATAAAAACTTTATCTTTTTTTGTATCACTACCTAGCTCATCTAGACACTCTACTACCTCTTTAGCTTGAGAGTATTCTTTTAGCTTTTCATTTATTATAAGTAGATGTTTTAGTGCTTTAAGATTTCTTGGAGAAAATTTTAAAATTCTTAAAAAAATCTCTCTAGAACGTTGCATAAACCCACCTTTGAAATAAGTAGTTCCTAAAAGTTCCAAAACTTCCTCTTTTTTTACTCTATCAGTAACATGTTCTAAAAGTGCCAAATATACAGATATAGCTTTATTATAATCACCTTTGTGCAAAAAAGTAGAAGCTAATAATAAAATAGAATCAAAAGGTAAATTGTATGTTTTATATAGATGTACATAATCTTCCTCTTTTAATTTTCCAATTTCAAATCTTTTTAATAGCTTTCTATAATCTCTTCTTGCTCGCCTTTCTTTATAAAGACTAAAAGAGTAAGTTATAAAAGAGATGAAAAAAATCAAAGTAAATAATACAATTATCCCAAATAAGGGGTCTCTATACTCTAAAACTAAACTATCCAATAAAATCCCTAAAATATTTTGTAAAAAAATATAACATAAAAGGGCATACAAAATAATAAAAGGGTATAATTTTTAAATGATTACAAAAGATTCTATAGAAAATCTCAAAAACCATCTTGATATTGTTGACGTTGTTTCTCAGTTTATCGAACTGAAAAAAAGTGGTGCAAATTTTAAAGCTTGTTGCCCTTTTCATGGAGAAAGCACTCCTTCATTTGTAGTAAGTCCAGTTAAACAAATTTATCATTGTTTTGGATGTGGAGTAGGTGGTGATTCAATAAAGTTTGTTATGGAGTATGAAAAACTTTCATATCCTGAAACTATTGAAAAATTGGCTTCTATGTACAATGTTTCATTAAATTATGACAATAACAATCAAAAAAAACAAGATTTAAAAATTTTAGAAGATGTAAATAAATTTTATCAGAAACTATTTGTAAATAATAAAACAGCAAAAGATTATATTCATGATAGGGGAATATCAGAGTTTTCTATAGAAAAATTTGAAATAGGTTTTGCTCCAACTTCAGCTGATACTTTAAATTTTTTAAAAAACAATTATTATAATTTAGCTGAAGCAAAAGAGTTGGGGGTAATAGATACAGGAACCAATGGACTTTATGCAAGATTTATAGAAAGAATAACTTTTCCTATATATTCATTAAATGGAAAAATTGTAGGTTTTGGTGGTAGAACAATCACTGGGCACAATGCAAAATATGTAAACTCTCCACAAAGTAAAGTGTTTAATAAGTCAAAACTTTTATATGGTTATAACATAGCGAAAGAGAATATTTATAAAAAAAATAGAATCATAATAACAGAAGGATATTTAGATGTAATTATGTTACATCAAGCAGGTTTTAACACAGCTGTCGCAACACTTGGAACTGCTTTGACAAAAGAGCATTTGCCACTTATAAGAAGAGGTGAACCTCAAGTTATAGTTGCTTATGATGGTGATAGTGCTGGGTTAAATGCCGCTTTTAAAGCATCAGTGATGTTGTCTCAAGGTGAATTTGAAGGTGGTGTAGTAATATTTGGCGAAGGAAAAGATCCAGCTGATATGGTAAAAGATGGGAAAGTGGAAGAGCTGAATAAAATTTTTGCAAATCCAAAACCTTTTATTAACTATGCAATTGATTATATAGTTGATAAATATGATATAAATAATCCAAGTCAAAAACAAAAAGCTTTACTTGAAGCAAATGAGTATCTAAAATCTTTAGGTATTATATATCAAGATGAATATAAAAGATATATAGCTCAAAAATTAAATGTAAGAGAAAATTTGGTAAAAGTCAGTTCTGATGTTGTTAGAAAAACAGAAGTAAATTTAAGTAAAATAGATATAGCTGAATTATGTATTATAAAAGCAATTTTGGAAAGTCCTAAAAGATTAGATAATGTTTTGGATATTATTGATTCATCAATGTTTGAATACCATAGAGATGAGTTTGAGTTGCTTTTACAAGATATAAATCATCAAAGTTTAAATGGAATAGTTTTAAATGATAAATTAGAATCTTATGATGATGCTAGATTAAATAATGAACTTATAATACTTCTTCATAAATTTTATAGTAAAAAGTTAACTTCTATAAAATATGATGATAATTTGAGTTTAAAAGAGAAAGGGATTTCTCTTAGAAAAGTGCAGGATTCATTAAGACAATTAAAACAAGGTAAATTAGTAAATTATAATCTTTAATTTATTGAAATACTATTTTCTTTTTTGTAGAATTTGACAAATTAAAAAAATAGGATATTTTATGGAAATTATTGAAACAAAAAATGCACCTGCTGCAATTGGACCTTATTCACAAGCGATTAAAGCAAATGGGCTTATTTATACATCTGGTCAAATACCTTTGACTCCTGATGGAGAAGTTGTTGAAAGAGATATTAAAAAACAAACAAGACAAGTTTTAGAAAACTTAAAAAATATTTTAGAAGAAGCAAAAAGTGGTTTTGATAAAGTTATAAAAGTTACAATTTTTTTAGAAAATATGGATGATTTTGGTGTTGTAAATGTACTTTATGCTGAAGCATTTGGTGATCACAAACCCGTAAGAAGCACTGTTGCAGTAAGAACTTTACCAAAAAATGTAATGGTAGAGATGGATGTTATTGCATTACCATACGATTATTGTTAAAATATATTCGCTTAAAGAAAGTTTAAACTAAGATTAGATATTATTTCGTCCCGTTAAATAGATTAGTTAATAAAAGATTGATAAAAACAGAGGATGAAGTATGTACGCAATTATTAAGTGTGGTGGTAAACAGTATAAAGTAACTGAGGGTGATATCTTAGATATTGATTATACTGGAAAAGCTGCTAAAGAAACTCTTGAGATTACTGATGTTTTAGCTGTAAATGATGGTGAGCTAAAAACTGGTGATGCTGTTTCTAATGCAAAAGTAGAAGCAGAAGTAGTATTAGATGGAACTGGTGTAAATAGAGCTAAAAAAGTTATCATTTACAAAAAAAGAAGAAGAAAAGATTCTAAGTTAAAAAGAGGTTTCAGAAAAAGCTTCACTAAAATTAGAATTACTAAAATCGCTGCATAAGTTTAAGGAGATAAAGTATGGCTCACAAGAAAGGTCAAGGATCTACTCAGAATAATAGAGATTCAGCTGGTAGAAGATTAGGAGTTAAGAAGTTTGGTGGTGAGACAGTTAGAGCTGGAAATATCATCATTAGACAAAGAGGTACAAAAGTACACTGCGGAGAGAACGTAGGTATTGGTAAAGACCACACTATTTTTGCATTAATTGATGGTGTAGTTAAATTTGAAGTTAAAGATAAAAACAGAAAAAAAGTTTCAGTTTACGCTGCTTCATAATTTAGATTTGGTTTTCAATTCTCAAAGGGTGTAGGTATATAACCTGCACCCTTTTTTTGTTTATTTGTATAGGAGTTACAAGTGTTTATAGATAGTGTTAAATTTACCGTTTCCTCTGGAAAAGGTGGACAAGGTTGTTCATCATTTAGAAGAGAAAAGTTTGTTATAAAAGGTGGACCAGATGGTGGAGATGGTGGAAAAGGTGGAGATGTAATATTTTTAGTAGATAATAATACAGACACACTATCATGGTATAAAGGTAGAAGTATTCTTAAAGCTGACAATGGAAGACCTGGTGAAGGTAGAAGAAAAACTGGAAAATCTGCTGAACCTTTGGTACTTGTTGTGCCTCCAGGAACTCAAGTAATTGATGAAGAAACAGATGAAGTTTTACTTGATTTACTTGAAGAGGGTCAAAGAGAAGTATTTTTAGAAGGTGGAAAAGGTGGATTAGGTAATACACACTTTAAGAATTCTAGAAATCAAAGACCTACTTATTTCCAACCAGGTTTACCAGGTATTACAAAAGAGATAAGATTAGAGTTAAAGCTTATTGCCGATGTAGGGCTTGTTGGTTATCCAAATGTAGGAAAATCTACACTAATCTCAACACTATCAAATGCAGCTCCTGAAATTGCAAACTATGAATTTACAACATTAACTCCAAAACTTGGAGTTGTTGAAGTTGGTGAATATAACTCTTTTGTTATGGCAGATATTCCAGGTATTATTGATGGTGCTAGTGAAGGAAAAGGATTAGGTTTAGAGTTTTTAAGACATATTGAAAGAACTAAAACTTTGTTATTTATGATTGATGTTGCAAATTATAGAACTATTAAAAGTCAATATGAAGTATTAAAAGAGGAAGTTAAAAAATTCTCAAATGAATTATCTACTAGAAATTTTGCAATTGCATTAACAAAAATTGATGCATATTATGGTGAAGATTTAAACAGTGATATTATAAAATTCATTGAAGAATTAGGATTAGAAGTGTCAAAATCAAATGAATATGGATTTGGAAAAGATTTACCATATTTTGTTCAAGATTTAACTTTAAATAGATTTGAAAAAGATAAACCATTTTTCATATTGCCTATATCTTCTGTTACACATTTAAATACTAATTCAATAGTATATTCACTATATGAGTTAATAGGACAAAACAAAAAATGAAAAGAATAGTTATAAAAGTGGGAAGTGCTGTTTTAACACAAGATGGTAAACTAGCACTTGATAGATTAAGTAATTTAGTAGACTTAATTGCAACACTAAAAAATAAAAAAAACTATGAAGTTATATTAGTAAGTTCTGGTGCGGTTGCTGCTGGTTTTACATCTATTCAATTAGATAAAAAATTAGTTGCAAATAGACAAGCTTTAGCAGCACTTGGACAGCCACTTTTAATGAAACATTATAAAAAAAGATTTAAAGAACATAATATCTTTTGTGCTCAAATGCTTTTGATTGCTGATGATTTTGATTCAAGAAAAAGAACGGCATTTGCGAAAGGTGCCATTGATATCTTACTTCAAAATAATGTATTACCAATAATAAATGAAAATGATGTAACTGCAACTGATGAACTTCTTTTTGGTGACAATGACCAACTTGCAGCTCATGTTACACATTTTTTTGATGCTGATTTATTAGCTATTTTAACTGATATTGATGGATATTACGATAAAAATCCACATCAATATGATGATGCAGTTTTACAAAAATATGTTGATACAATAACAGATGAGATGTTAAGTATAGAACATAATCCAAATACTGTTTTTGCCACAGGTGGAATTTCAACTAAATTAAAAGCAGCAGATTTTCTTATCAAAAATGGAAAACCTATGTATCTGTCTTCTGGATTTGATTTAACGAATGCCTATAGTTTTTTAGTTGATGATAAACATATTAGTGGAACACTATTTAAAAAATAAAAAGATTTAAAAGAAGGATATCTATGTCAAAAAGAGTAATTTTTATGGGAACACCAGATTATGCAACTACTATTTTTAAACAGTTGTTAAAAAGTTCTTATGAGGTAGCTGCTCTTTTTACACAACCAGATAAGCCTGTAGGAAGAAAACAAGTTATTACTCCTCCTCATATAAAACAATACTGTATTGACAATTCACTTGAATTACCAATTTTTCAACCAGAGAGACTAAGCGGAAATGCAGGTATTGTAACACAAATAAAACAATTAAATCCAGATTTTATTATAGTAGCTGCTTATGGACAAATCTTACCTAAAGATATTTTAGATATTGCACCTTGTATCAATTTACATGCTTCTTTATTGCCAAAATATAGAGGTGCAAGTCCTATCCAAGAAGCACTTTTAGAGGATGATGAATATACTGGTGTAACCTCAATGCTTATGGAAGAAGGGCTTGATAGTGGAGATATTTTAGGATTACAATATTTAAAAATAACTCCTACTATGGAAGTAAGCGAAGCTTTTAATAAGCTTTCAGATATAGCAGCAAAATTAACAATTACAACATTAGATAATTTTGAAAATATAAAGCCAAAAAAACAAAATGAAAGTCAGGTGAGTTTTTGTAAAAAGATAAAAAAAGAGTATGGCCAAATAGATTTTTCTTCTGCAAAGAAACTTCATCTAAAATACAAAGCTTATAGTTTTTGGCCAGGAATATTTACAAAAGATGGTTTAAAACTAAAAGATGTAACATTAGTTGAAAAGGATTCTATAAATGATGAGGGAATTATTTTAGAAATAGGAAAAGATTTTATAACTATTGGCTGTAAAAAAGGTTCAATCAAAGTTAAAACTTTACAAATGCCATCTAAAAAAGCTTTAAATACAGCAGATTTTCTAAGGGGAAATCAGAACCTAAAAGTTGGTTCAAAATTAAATGAAACACTTTTCCCTGAAAATTATATTTAGGATAAAAATTTATCCTAAATAATAATAAAATCCTGTAACACTTAATAAAGAGATTAAAACACCGAATACCAGAGCGTTTATTGCAAGTCTTTCATCCAAACCACCTTTTATAGCCAGTACTACTGCCATAGTCATAGGAGGCATTGCTACTTCTAAAATAGTAGTTTTACTCCAAGTATCATCAAGATTGTAAAAAATTGAGAATAAAATTAAAACAATAATTGGTAATAATAACATTTTTATAAAAATAGCTACACTTACTAATCTTAACTTATAAAATATATTTTTAACTTCAAGTTTCATGCCAATTGCAATCATAGCAATTGGAACTAAAGTTGAACCAATAGTTTCGGCAGTGTTCATTACAAATGTAGGGATTGTAAATAGCTTTAAAAATATAGTTAAAAAGAACATAATTATAGGTGGAAAAAATAAAACACTTCTTGCTATACCTTTAAAGTTAACATGTTGTCCACTTCCCCAGTTAATTATAATCATACCTAGACTCACTAATAATAAAAAAGACCCAAATAAGTCATAAATTAAAGCGTATACTACATAATCTTGACCATAAAAAGAATCAATATAAGAAAATCCAATAAAAGAAGTATTTCCAAAAGTTGCAATTATCATAAAAGTAGCTAAAGTTTTTTTATCTAATTTTAAAAACTTTCCTATAAAATACGATATTAATAGATTTGCTAAGATAATTGCATTAAACATTAAAATTAATTTTAATGTAGTTTCATTAAGTTCTAATGGATAAATCTTATAAAATACAATTGCCGGTAAGGAAAAGAAAATCACAAATTCAACTAATTCTTTTGAATTATCTTTTATAAAAATTTTAAATAAATATCCCAAAAGTAAATAAAAAGCAATTGGTAAAACAGGGTCTAACATTCATACTCCAAAATAAATTTTTTAGATTGTAATTAATTATTTCTTGAAAAGATATTATATATTATGTATAATCACGCATGCAAATTATATTTTTAGAAAAAATTGAATCAACTCATACATATTTAAAACAAAAAATCAAAACAGATGGCTTTACCCAACCTTTATGTATTGCAACAGATAATCAGACAAATGGAATAGGAAGTAGAGGAAACTCTTGGCAAGGAATGAAAGGAAATCTTTTTTTCTCTTTTGTCTATGAAAAAAAAGATTTACCAGAAGATTTGCAACTACAAAGTGCTTCAATATATTTTTCATATATTTTAAAAGATATTTTAGCCTCTTTAGGTTCTAAAATTTGGGTTAAATGGCCAAATGATTTTTATGTTGATGATAAAAAAATAGGTGGAACTATCACAACTGCAACTAAAGATTTAATCTTTTGTGGAATAGGTCTAAATTTAATTGATGTAGATAAAGATTATGGAAAATTGGATATTGAAATTGAAATAGAAAAGCTATTGAATAATTATTTTAAAAGTTTAAAAAAAAATCAAACTTGGAAGCAAATTTTTAGTGAGTTTAAGATAGAATTTCAAAGAAGCAAAAATTTCCAAGTTACATTAGAAAATAAAAAAGTTTCATTAGAAAAAGCCATATTAAATGATGATGGTTCTATACAAATTGACGATTCAAAGGTATTTAGTTTAAGATGACAGAAGTAATTGCAATAGCAAATCAAAAGGGTGGTGTTGGTAAAACAACAACTGCTGTCAATTTAAGTGCTGCATTGGCACTTGAAGGCAAAAGAGTTCTTCTAATAGATGCAGATCCGCAAGCAAATGCAACAACATCTTTAGGATTCCACAGAGATACATATGAGTATAATATTTACCATGTAATGTTAGGAACTAAAGAGTTAAATGAGATTATTTTAGATAGTGAAATAGAAAATCTAAAAGTTGCACCATCTAATATTGGACTTGTAGGGATTGAAAAAGAGTTCTACAAAAATACTAAAGAAAGAGAATTAGTATTAAAAAGAAAAATTGATCCAGTAAAAAAAGATTATGATTATATAATTATTGACTCACCTCCAGCACTTGGACCAATCACAATAAATACACTTAGTGCGTCAACATCTGTACTAATTCCTATACAGTGTGAGTTCTTTGCACTTGAAGGTTTAGCACAATTATTAAACACAATTAAATTAGTAAAACAAACAATTAATAGACAATTACAAATTAGAGGATTTTTACCAACAATGTATAGTTCTCAAAATAATTTATCAAAACAAGTATTTGCAGACCTTGCTCAACATTTTGAAAATAAATTATTTAAAGTTGATGAAAGTTCTTATGTAGTTATACCAAGAAACATAAAACTAGCTGAATCACCAAGTTTTGGAAAGCCAATTATGCTATATGATGCGGCAGCTGTTGGAACTAAAGCATATACCAATCTAGCTAGAGCAATAGCTGGTTAATTTTTACTTAGGATTTTTTAATGGCATTAGGTAGAGGATTAGGGGAATTATTAGGAGAAGTTGAGACAGCATATAATAACTCAAATAAGGGTTCAAAAAGTGGTGTCGTAGAGATTGAAGTTAATAAAATCAAACCAAATCCAAATCAGCCAAGAAGAATATTTGATGAAGAAAAATTAAAAGAATTATCTGATTCAATTGTAGCTCATGGATTAATTCAACCAGTTACAATAATAGAGTCATCTGACGATGAGTATACATTAATAGCAGGTGAAAGAAGACTAAGAGCTCATAAATTAGCTAATTTAGAAGTTATTAAAGCAATTATAGTTGATATTGAAGAATTAAGACTTAGAGAATTGGCTTTAATAGAAAATATCCAAAGAGATGATCTAAATGTTATAGAATTAGCTTATTCTTACGCACAACTTATAAATGAACACAATATAACTCACGAAGAGTTGTCAAAAAGAGTATTTAAAAGTAGAACATCAATTACAAATACATTAAGATTACTTCAATTATCATCATATGTACAACAAATGCTTGCAAATGACAAGATTAGTGCTGGTCATGCAAAAGTATTGTTAGGGCTAGATGAAGAGACACAAAAGAAAGTTGTAGATTCTATTACAGGTCAAAAGCTTTCAGTAAGAGAAACAGAAGATTTAGTAAGAAAACTCAAATCTTCAGAAAAAGACAGTGAGAAAAAAAGTAACAAAAATAAAAAAGAAAATTTTGATTTTTCTCCTCTTGAAAATGCAATAAATACTCTTAAAAATTCCCAACTTAAGGTTAAAGCAGAGAAGAATTACTTTAAGATTGAAATCAAGTCTCAAGAAGACATTGAGAAGATTTCTAATTACTTTGGTAACACTTTGTAATTTTCTCTTGCCAATTTACACATTTTAATCAACTTTTATAAATTCTTTCGATAAAATATAAGCAGTTTTAGTCAAACTAAACTGTAAAAAATATGGAGGAATGAATGTTAGACATAAGTCCTGTATTACTGCTTAGCTCAGGAATTATTTTTCTTTTAGTTGTAGCATATCTAAACAGCAGTCTATTCGTGCCACTATTAAAGCATATGGATGACAGATCTGAATCTATTAAAAAAGATTTAGCTAGTGCTCAGTCAAACTCTGCTGATGTTGATGGTATGTTAGAAGAAGCAAGTCATATTATTGCTGAAGCTAAAAAAGAAGCAGCTGTTATTAGAGATAAAGCTTATACTGAAGCAAAAGAAATTGCTGATGCTAAACTTGCGAGTGCTAAAGAGGAACTAGAAGCTAAATCAGCTAAATTCATCGAAGAATTATCAGCTGAAAAAGTAGCTTTAAAAGAATCATTAGTAGCTGCAATGCCTCAATTTAATGAGAGCCTAAAAGCTAAGATTAGCTCAATTTAATTAGGAGGTTAAGGTTGAAAAAAAGATTGTTATTACTTGGATTAGCTTTAGCTCCAATGGCGTTATTTGCTAGTAGTGAAGGTGCGGAAACTGATATTGTTCAAAGAACCGTTAACTTTGTAATATTTGCTGGAATTTTATGGTACTTACTTGCTGATAAATTGAAAGCATTTTTTGCAGACAGAACAGCTTCTATTCAAGCAGAACTTGATAAAGTACAAGATACTTTAAAAGCTTCTCAAGATAAAGTTGATGATGCTGCTAAAAAATTAGAAGAAGCAAAAGTTCTTGCAGCAGAGATTGTTGAAGGTGCTAAGGCTGATATTGATTCAATAAAAGCTAAAGTAACACAAGCTGTAGAGAATGAGATTGCAAACCTAAATAGAGGTTTTGATGAAAGAACAAAAGTTGAGACATCAAAAGCAAAAAGAGAAATTGTTTCAGAAATTCTTAATGAACTATTAAGTTCAGACAATGTTTCATTAACTCAAGACGAGTTAGCAAATATTGTTCTTAAGAAGGTTGCATAATGAATGATTTAATAGCAAAAAGATACGTAAAAGCATTAATTGATGGTAAAGATTTACAATCTGCTACAGCAGTTTGTACTGATTTAAAAACTATCGCTTCTGCTTTTGGGGAAGATAAATTTGTCTCTATTGTTACTTCATCGGAAGTAAAAAGTAGTGATAAGGTTGAATTAATTATTTCATTTTTAGACAATACAAGTGATGATGTAAAAAATTTAATCAAATTGTTAGGTGCTAACAAAAGATTAGATATTATCCCTGATATTGTATGCGAATTAGAAACACAAATTGCAAAAATGAATAATTCATATACAGGTGTTGTTTATACAAACAAAGAATTATCTGCTGAATATATGTCTTCAATTGAAGCACAATTTAGTAAAAAATTCGATGTTACGTTATCACTATCGCAAGATGTTTGTGATTACGATGGTATCAAGGTTGATATTGATAGTCTTGGAGTTGAGATCTCATTTTCAAAAGATAGACTTAAATCACAAATGATTGATCATATTTTAAAAGCAGTTTAGAACTTATAAAGGAGAAATTGAATGGGTGCAAAAATTCAAGCAGATGAAATCAGTTCTATCATCAAAGAGAGAATTGACAACTTTGAATTAAATGTAGATGTTAGTGAAACAGGGAAAATCATCTCTTTTGCAGATGGTATTGCTCAAGTTTACGGTCTTAAAAATGTTATGGCTGGTGAGCTTGTAGAGTTTGAAAATGGTGAAAGAGGGTTAGCTTCTAACTTAGAAGAGTCTTCAGTTGGTGTTGTTGTACTTGGTTCTGGAAATGGACTTAGAGAAGGTTCATCTTGTAAAAGATTAGGAAAACTATTAGAAACTCCAGTTGGTGATGCTATGGTTGGTAGAGTTGTAAATGCTCTTGGTGAACCAATTGATGGTAAAGGTGCTATTGAATCATCAGAAACTAGACTTGTTGAAGAGAAAGCTCCTGGAATCATGGCAAGAAAATCAGTTCATGAGCCATTACAAACTGGTATTAAAGCAATTGATGCACTAGTTCCAATAGGACGTGGTCAAAGAGAGCTTATTATTGGAGATAGACAAACTGGTAAAACTACAGTTGCAATAGATACAATTCTTAACCAAAAAGGTGAAGATGTAATTTGTATTTATGTTGCAATCGGACAAAAAGCTTCTTCTGTTGCTTCTGTTGTTAGAACATTAGAAGAGGGTGGAGCAATGGATTATACTATCGTTGTAAACGCTGGTGCTTCTGATTCTTCAGCATTACAATTCTTAGCACCATATACAGGTGTTACTATTGGTGAGTACTTCAGAGATAATGGTAAGCATGCATTAATTATCTATGATGATTTATCAAAACACGCAGTTGCATATAGAGAGATGTCTTTATTATTAAGAAGACCTCCAGGTAGAGAAGCATTCCCAGGGGATGTATTTTATCTACACTCAAGACTTTTAGAGAGAGCTGCTAAAATGTCTGATGAAAGAGGTGCTGGTTCTATGACTGCATTACCAATTATTGAAACTCAAGCTGGTGATGTTGCTGCATATATTCCAACAAACGTTATTTCTATTACAGATGGACAAATTTTCCTTGAAACTAACCTATTTAACTCAGGTATTAGACCTGCAATTAACGTTGGTTTATCAGTATCAAGGGTTGGTGGAGCTGCTCAAATTAAAGCTACTAAGCAAGTTGCTGGTACATTAAAACTTTCTCTTGCACAATATAGAGAATTAGAAGCATTCGCACAATTTGCATCAGATCTTGATGAGTCAACTAGAAAAGAGCTAGAATTAGGTCAAAGAATGGTTGAAGTATTAAAACAAGGTGTTAATAAACCACTAGTTATTGAAAAACAAATTGTAATTATCTATGCTGGTACTAAAGGTTATTTAAATGATGTTGCAGTTGGTGATGTAGTTAAGTTTGAAAATGAGTTACATGCATTTATTGAGCAAAAATATGCAAATATTTTAGATTCAATTAAAACTTCTAAAAAATTAGATGATGATACAGAATCAGCATTAAAAGCTGCATTAGAAGAGTTTAAAACTGTTTTTAGTGCTAAATAAGGATTAGCAAATGGCTAACTTAAAAGAGATTAAAATAAAAATTGGAAGTGTTAAAAACACTCAGAAGACTACTAAAGCTATGAAGCTTGTATCTTCTGCAAAACTTACTAGAACTAGACAATTGTCTGAGCAAGCTAGAAGTTATGCTAAGAAGATAAATGAAGTTTTATCTGAGATCGCAAATAGAGTTAGCAAAGTTCAAGAAGGAGGAAACAAAGAAAAAGCGTTTACTCCAAATGAAAATCCAAAAACTGTAGATATAGTTTTTGTAACTGCTGACAAAGGACTTTGCGGTGGTTTTAATATGGCAACAATTAAATCTGTAAATAGAATTGCAGCTGATCTTGAATCAAAAGGTTCAAAAGTTAGATATAGAGTAGCTGGTAGAAAAGGTGTTGATTTCTTTTCTTTCCAAAAAATTGAAATGATTCAAAAAGCTACAGATTTATCTTCTGCTCCTGATTATGATAGAGCTGTTGATTTTATTAAAGATGTTGTGACAGATTTCCAAAATGGTGAAACTGATAAAGTTATATTAGTTTACAATGGATTTCTTAACATGCTTACTCAAGAAGTAAGAGTAACAGAATTGTTACCAATTAGCTTAGATAGTGCTGAAGTTTCTGAAACTGAAACATCTATGCTAGAGATTGAACCAGATGATGATGAAGAAGTGTTAGAAGAATTAACAGGTAAATATATTGATTTCAATATGTATTACGCATTAATTGACTCTTTAGCTGCTGAACATTCTGCAAGAATGCAAGCAATGGAAGCTGCAAGTAAAAATGCAAAAGAGAGAGTTGATTCTTTAACTGTAGAATATAATAAAGCTAGACAAGCTGCAATTACAACAGAGCTGATAGAGATTATCAGTGGTGTTGAATCATTAAAATAATACAAAGGAGCTGCCCGTATGAAAGGTAAAATTATTCAGGTAATGGGTCCAGTCGTAGATGTTGAGTTCGACGGATATTTACCAGAAATTAATGAAGCTATAGATGTAACTTTAGCTGATGCTAACAAAGATAGATTAGTTCTTGAAGTTGCTGCTCACATTGGTGACAGTAGAGTTAGAACTATTGCAATGGATATGACTGAAGGTTTAACAAGAGGTCAAGAGTGTACTGCTACAGGTGGACCTATTCAAGTTCCAGTTGGAGAAGCTGTACTTGGAAGAATTTTTAACGTAATTGGTGATCCAGTTGATGAAGGTGAAGCTATTCCTGCTGAAACTGAAAGATGGTCAATTCACAGAGCTGCTCCTACTTTTGAAGAGCAATCAACAAAAACAGAAATGTTTGAAACAGGTATCAAAGTTGTTGACTTACTTGCTCCTTATTCAAAAGGTGGTAAAGTTGGACTATTCGGTGGTGCTGGTGTTGGTAAAACAGTTATTATTATGGAACTTATCCATAACGTTGCGTTTAAACACTCAGGTTACTCAGTATTTGCTGGTGTTGGTGAAAGAACAAGAGAAGGTAATGACCTTTATCACGAAATGAAAGATTCTAACGTACTTGACAAAGTTGCATTATGTTATGGTCAAATGTCTGAGCCTCCAGGTGCAAGAAACAGAATTGCATTAACAGGTCTTACTATGGCTGAGTACTTTAGAGATGAAAAAGGTCTTGATGTACTTATGTTCGTTGATAACATTTTTAGATTTGCACAATCAGGTTCTGAGATGTCAGCAATCTTAGGAAGAATTCCTTCAGCAGTTGGTTACCAACCAACACTTGCTTCAGAAATGGGTAAATTACAAGAAAGAATTACTTCAACAAACAAAGGTTCTATTACTTCTGTTCAAGCTGTTTATGTACCAGCGGATGACTTAACTGACCCAGCTCCTGCTTCAGTATTCGCGCACTTAGATGCTACAACAGTACTTAACAGAAAAATTGCTGAAAAAGGTATCTACCCTGCAGTTGATCCACTAGATTCTACTTCAAGAATCTTAAGTGCTGATATTTTAGGTGAAGAGCATTATTCTGTAGCTAGAGGTGTTCAATCAGTTCTTCAAAAATACAAAGACTTACAAGATATTATTGCAATTCTTGGTATGGATGAGTTATCAGAAGCTGATAAATTAGTTGTTGCAAGAGCTAGAAAAATCGAGAGATTCCTTTCTCAACCATTCTTCGTTGCTGAAGTATTTACAGGATCTCCAGGTAAATATGTTGAATTAAACGATACAATCGCTGGATTCAAAGGTATCTTAGATGGTAAATATGACGATATTCCAGAAATGGCATTCTATATGGTTGGTGGAATAGACGAGGTTTTAGCAAAAGCTGAGGGAATGAAATAATAAAAGGCGGCTTTATGGATACATTAAAATTATCGATAGTTGCACCAAATGGTCAAATTTTTAGTGACGATGTAAAAAGCGTAACTCTTCCTGGGAAAGAGGGAGAGTTCGGGGTATTACCTGGACATGCTTCTTTAGTATCATCATTAACAGTTGGCGTAATTATTATAGAAAAAGCAGATTCAACTGAAGCAGTAGCTATTAACTGGGGACATGTAAAAGTTTCTGAAAGCTCTGTTGATGTTTTAGTAGATGGAGCAGTAGCATTAACTTCTGGTGCGGACTCTGAGATTGCTAAAAACATTGAAGCTGCAAAAGATTTAGTAAACTCTGTTAAAGATGCAAACGTATCTTTAGCACATGTTGAAGCAAAAATCAATTCATTTGCATAGTCTATGATTGATTCTACTTTAAATTACTTAAGTAATGGTAGTGCAATAACACTTTTAGTGTTATTGACACTCTCATTTTATTTTATATTCATTTTCTGGGTATTTATATATAGATTTCTTTCTTTAAAATCTTCTATTTTTAATGAACAAAAATCTTTAGATTCTTTAACTTCAAGAAGTACTACATTAAGCCCTTTATCTGCATTAAATAAATGTTGTAATGGTATTCACCAAAAAGAGCTTTTACATGCATGTGAGATTAATATTATCAAAGATGCAAGTGTTGGGATATCTTGGTTATCAATAGTAGCTTCTACTGCACCATTTATTGGTTTGTTTGGAACAGTTGTTGGTATTTTGGAATCATTTGCTAAATTCTCAGGTCAATCAAAAGTTGGTTTTTCTATTATTGCACCGGCTATTAGTGAAGCATTAGTTGCAACAGCAGCTGGAATTTTTGTAGCAATATTTGCTTATACTTTCCATCAGATTTTGGTTAGAAAAGTTTATGAATTGAATACTTACTTAAAGGCACAATCTCAAATCTTAATCGCTAAAGGTTAATTGTATGTATGATTACAATCAAAAGCCTGACTTAAATATTACACCTTTAGTTGATATTATGCTTGTATTACTTGCAATATTAATGGTTACAGCTCCTGTTATAGAGTTTGAAGAACCAATAAATTTACCACAAGGTAGCAAGTCAAGACAAGTTCAAGAGTTAAAAAAGATTGATATTTTAGTTACAAAAGATAAAGTTGTAATGATAAATAAGCAAAAGTATTCATTTGATAATTTTGCAGATAACTTTGTACTTTTTGCAAAAGAAAAAGATAGGAAAACACCAATACATATCCGCGCAGAAAAATCTCTTATTTATGATGATATCATTTATGTATTAAAATCAGTAAAAGAAGCAGGTTTTTTTAAAGTATCACTTATAACTGATGGATAATTTATGCAAGATAAACGTTATTTTTATATTGCTGGAACCATATCTTTAACTTTATATTTCACTTTTTGTTTTTTTCTTTTAATATATGTCAATGCACCAAAACCAAAAAAATATGATGCATTTTCCAAAACAACAGTTTTAGAACTTGAACTAATATCTACAAAAGATACAAAAAATAGAATAGAAAAAAAGGTTGAAAAAGTAGTTGAAAAAGTTGTAGAGAAATCAACCTCTAAATCTAGTGAAAAAAAAGCAGATTTTAAATCTTTGTTTGCTAATGTAAAAACTACAAATAAAACAGTTGCCCAAAAAGAGGTTAACAATGTTGTTTCAAGTTCTGATCCAAGTAGATATAAATCAAAATTTGAAAAACAAAAAAAGAGCAATAATGTATCTGTTTCAAAGTTGTTAAGTGATATAAAGACAACTACCAAAATGAGCATAAGTGCAAGTGCTAAAAATGATAATGATCCATACTATTCAAAAATTTATGAACTTTTAGCTTCAAGATGGACTCCAACAACGGTTGGAGCAAATTTAGAAGCAAAGGTGTTAGTAATAATATCAAGTAATGGAGAGTTTGATTATAGATTTATTAAATATTCAAATGATGATAGATTTAATGATTCTTTAAAAAATTTTTTAGAAAGTCAAAAAAGTGTAGCTTATCCTCCACACAATAAAGGTAATAGAACAGATATAGAAGTTTTATTTAAATCAAAGGAGTAATATGAAAAAAATTCTTTTAGTATGTATAGTTTTTATAAATTTTTTATTTGCAGTTGATGCACAACTTGAAATTGTAAAAGAGGGTAAAAAACTTCCTAAAATAGTTGTTTCAGTTTCAACAAATGCAATGGATGATTTTATGGCAAAAAAAATCAAATCTATGATTGAAAAAGATTTAGATGTTAGTGGGCATTTTGAAATAGTAAAGATTAATCATAGTGTTGATTACAATAAAATACCTGATATGTTAGCCTTATCAAATCAAGGTATTGATCTATTTTTAAATATAAATACAAATATAAGTAGTTTTGCTGGTTTTACATTGTTGACTAAACTTTATGATATAAATTCAAAAGTTTTAGTTTCTAATAAAACTTTTACTACATCAAAAAAAGATAGATATCCATTTTTAGCTCATAGATCAGCAATTTCTGTTAACAAATATCTAAATGCTCCTCCAATTGATTGGATGGATAAATTTGTGATTTTCTCGCAATATAAAGATGCAAAAAAAGCTGATATAATTATTGCTGATTATACATTGACTTTTCAATTACCTGTTATAAAAGGTGGATTAAATATATTTCCTAAATGGGCTGATAAAAAACAACAAAGTTTTTATTATACTACATATGATAGAGGAATTCCAACACTTATAAAAACAAATATATATACAAGAGAAAGACAAACAATTATGAAAAGTGAAGGTATGGTTGTTTGTTCTGACGTAAGTGAAGATGGCAAAAAACTTTTAATAACAGCAAGTCCAGATTATCAACCTGATGTTTATTTGTATGATACTATTAGAAAATCAAAAGTGAGACTTACTACATATAAAGGTATTGATGTTGGTGCACATTTTGTAGAGGATGATTCTAAGATAGTTTTTGTATCTGATAGATTAAAGCATCCAAATATTTTCTCTAAAAAGATTGGAGAAAGAGGTGTTCAAAGATTAGTTTATCATGGAAACAACAACTCATCTGTTACAACTTATAAAGATTATGTTGTTTACACAAGTAGAGATAAACAAAACCAATTTGGTGGACAAACATTTAATCTATACTTAATGTCAACAAAAAGTGATTTTCTAAAAAGACTTACTTCTAATGGAAGTAATCAGTTTCCTAAGTTTTCGGAAGATGGAGAGTCTGTAATCTTTTTGAAAACAGTAAATAACAGAAGTTCAATAGGAATAGTTAGATTGAATTATGATAAATCTTTTCTTTTCCCTTTATCTAATGGAAAAATCCAATCAATTGATTGGTAATCTTATAAACTTACAAAAAATACTTACAAATATATTCTAGTTTCATTATAATTTTACAAAGGAGTAAAAAATGAAACTAGGAATATCTTCTTGTCTTTTAGGGACAATGTGTCGTTATGATGGTGGTCATTCAAGAGACAAATTTATTGTTAATCAATTATCAGAGTATTTTGAATTTGATTCTTTTTGTCCTGAAAGACTAGTTTTCCCAACTCCAAGACCTGCAATTAGATTAGTAAGAAGCAATGGAATCGTATCAATAAGAACTTCTAATGATAATAAAGATGTTACTAATATAGTAACTCAAATATCAAAAGAGCTTGTAGACAAAATTGAAGATAATCAATTGTGTGGATTTATATTGAAATCAAAATCTCCAACATGTGGTATGGAAAGAGTAAAAATCTATCCAGATAAGAAAAATGGACAAAGTGAAAATGTTGGTGTTGGGGCATTTGCAAAAGAATTAAAAGAGAGGTTTCCTTTTTTGCCTATGGAAGAAGAGGGTAGATTAGGTGACCCATGGTTAAGAGAAAATTTTCTTATGCAGGTTTTTGCATACAAGTCATTATTCGAATTATTAGAATCAAAACCTTCTATAAAAGATTTAGTTGAGTTTCACACTTCATATAAATATTTGATTTATTCTAAATCACATGATTCATATAAAAACTTGGGAAATATAGTTGCAAATAGAGATAAAAGACCTTTAAATGTTGTATTAGAAGATTATAAATCACTATTTTTAGAAGCTATTTCTCAAAAAGGAACTATAAAAAATACATATAATGTTTTACTTCACATCTATGGATATTTCAAAAAAAATATCACAAAAGAGGAAAAAGAAGAGATTTTAGAAACTATGGAGGATTTTAAAAAAGAGATTATTCCATTGATTGCTGTTATTAAAATCATAAAACTTTATGTAAATAAATTTGATATTGAGTATTTAAAAAAACAAGTATTTTTAAAACCTTATCCCAAAGAGTTAGCTTTACGTTCAAAGATTGAGGCATATAGATGAAACAGATACTTTGGTTTAGAAGAGACTTAAGAGTTGAAGATAATGCAATCTTAGCTAATGCAAAAGATGAAGTATTGCCTATATTTATTTTTGACAAAAATATTTTAGAGAGTTTACCCTCTGATGATAAAAGAGTAACTTTTATTTATGATGCTGTTTTAAAACTAAAACTTCAATTGAAATCTATAGGGTTGGACTTAGCTATATTTTATGATTACCCGAAAAATGTTTTTGAAAATTTAAAAAAATTAGGTATTGATGAAACTCTTTGTTCTATTGATTTTGATGATTATGCCAAAAAAAGAGATTTAGAAATAGAATCTATTATACCTATGAAAAGGTATTTAGATTCATTTATATTAAATCCAAGTGAACATTTAAAACTGGATGGTAATCCTTATAAAGTTTTTACTCCATTTTATAAATCATTAAATATCTTAACAACTTCAAATAGTATTGAAGAGTATAAGAGAAATAAATATTTAAAAAAGATTGCTTTTGATTATGAAAATATACCTTCTTTAGAACAATTAGGATTTAAAAAACAAAAACTAGCTGCTTTTTTATACAAAAATTCAAATGAGCTTTTTGAAGACTTTTTACTGAAATTAAATGATTATCAAAAAGATAGAGATTTTTTTTATAAAGATGCAACTTCAAATATATCTGTACATTTAAGATTTGGATTAATTTCACCAAGACAAGTATTCAACTATTTTAAACAATTTGAAAATAGTGAGTTTTTTATTCGAGAATTATTTTGGAGAGAGTTTTACAACTATATACTTTTTCATTTTCCTAAATCAGGGTTTGAAAACTTCAATAAGATTGATATTAATTGGAATAATAGCCAAGATGACTTTAGAAAATGGTGCAGAGGTGAAACAGGAGTACCAATAATTGATGCTGGAATGAAAAGATTAAATGAAACAGGGCTTATGCATAATAGATTAAGAATGATAGTTGCTTCATTTTTGACAAAAAATTTGTTTATAGATTGGAAAAAAGGTGAAAAATATTTTGCATTGAAGCTTTTAGATTATGAAGCAAGTTCAAATATTGGTTCATGGCAATGGTCAGCAAGTACAGGGGCAGATGCAGCTCCATACTTTAGAGTTTTTAATCCATATAGTCAATCTTTAAAATTTGATAAGGATGCTATTTTTATAAAAAGTGTTTTAAAAGAGTTAAAAGATGTAGATTCAAGATTATTTCATATCGAAAATGGTGTACAAACTAATCTTTTTGTTACTTATCCAAAAAGCATAGTTGATATATCATTTTCAAGAAAAAGAGCAATAGAAAAATTTAAAGAGGCAAAGAATGCAAGTGCATGATATAGCTGTAGTTGGTTCGGGAATAGGGGGAGCTTTAATCTCTTCACTAAATAAGCAAAAGGATTTAATCCTTTTTGAAAAAGACTCAAATTTAGGAGGTTGTGCAAGTACATTTAATAAAGAAGGATATAGTTTTAACACAGGAGCTACAACTTTTGTAGGGTATGAAGAAAATCATCCAATAAAAAGAATTTTTGATAAGGTAGGATTTAAGCCTGATATCAAAAAAAGTGAAGTTGCAATCAGAGTAATTCAAAAAGAGAAGATAGTAGATAGGATAAAAGATTTTGATCAATTTTTAGAAAACATAAATAGAATATATCCCCATAAAAATAATTATATATTTTGGAAAACTATAAAAGAGATTGATGAAAAGTTTTGGTTATTAAAAGATATATATTTTGGAAAATATTCATTGAATAGATATATAAAAACATTTTCTTTTGTTTTTGAGTTATTAAAAGTTTATAAATTTAGTGTTTTTTCAACAGCCAAAGGTTTCATACGTGACATTTTTCCCGATATTTCACAAGAATACCAAAATTTTATTGATTCACAGCTTTTAATAACTCTTCAAACAACTTCCCAAAATATCTCTTTGTTGTCTTTATCTTTAGGATTATCTTATCCTTTTCATGATGTATATTATGCAAATGGAGGTATGGGAAAGATATTTGATGATTTATTAGTTGATATAAATGTCCATAAGCGAGAAAAAATAGTAAAAATTAAAAAAGAAAAAGATAATTACAGACTTATATCAAATAAAGATGAATATCTTTTTAAAAATATTATATTAAATTCAACAATCTTTGATAGTAGCAATTTGTTTGAAGATAACGATATAAAAAACTATTATTCAAATTTTTCATTTAGTGATCAAAGTGCATTTGTAGTTTACCTGAAACTAAATATTAAAAAAGAGTATATAAGTCATTATCAAATTATATTAGAAAAAAATATCCCAAATTGTATCTCAAACTCATTTTTTATATCATTTAGTAGCATCGATGATGAAAAACTATCTAATGATGGTTTAAGTATTACAATTTCAACTCACACAAAAGCTACATATTGGAAAAATCTATCAAAAGAACAATACAAAATAGAAAAATTAAAAACTCAAGAGTTTATAATTAAAAAGTTTTTAGAGAATTTTGATACTATAAATGGTGAAAATATAAAGTATGTTTTTAGTGCAACATCAAAAACATTCAATAATTTTATAAATAGAACAAACTGTGGTGGTACTCCTATTACAATAAAAAATATATTAAATACAGCTAGTTCCAACACTCCTTTTAAGGGTTTGTATAATATAGGGGATACAGTTTTTGCAGGGCAAGGTTGGCCAGGTGTTGCAATAGGTGTTGAGATATTAAATAAAGAGTTAAATAATGGATAGAATAAAATTAAAAATATTAATTTTAGATTGGGTATATATTATAATTATTGCTTTGTTTTTAGGCTTTTTTATATCTTTAGTTTTCTTTTTTTTAAATAAACACTTACAGCATATTTCAACAATAGCTTTTACTACAATTAGTGCAGTAAGTATCTCTTTGTTTGCATTTATTTTTATCACAATTTCAAATGAGTATATTTTGCCAAAAGTGAAAGAGAAATTCTGGTACATCATAAGTTTTTTATTCTCTTTTTTATCTGGTTTTTTAGGATTTTTATTTATTTTTTATATTTTTTCAACTACAAAAATTCCTATTATTGAAATTATTAAACCTTATCTTACTTATATTAGTATAACTTTAGGGTTTATGACATTTCTAATTGGTTTAATACTTCATCAATTTATATCCATGAAATATAGAAATGAATCGATAAAAAATCAGTTTTTAGAAACAAAAATAAAAGCCTTGGAAAATGAACTTAATCCACACTTTTTATTTAATGCTTTAAACTCTATATCTGAATTGATATATGTAGATCAAAAAAGAGCAGAAAAAGCAGTATTATCTCTTTCCTCATTTTTAAGAAATGCAATAAATAAAGAGAGTTTAATAAGCTTAAGTAGTGAAATTGAGATGGTAAAAACTTATGTAAATATAGAAAATATTAGATTCGATGATAAAATTAAATTATCAACTACAAATAATTTAGAATCAGCTGATATTCTAGTTCCAAAGTTTTCAATTCAATTATTAGTAGAAAATGCGATAAAACATGGTTTTAATGGAGAAGTATTAAATATAAGTATAAAAGTATATAATAAGACTGTTAGTGTTACAAATGATGGATTATTGCCTTCAAAAGATTTAGTTTTTGGTACAGGCTTAAATAATCTACAAAAAAGACTAGAACTACTTTGTATTGGGGAGTTATTTTATCTTATAGAAGATAAAAAAGTAGTTTTTGAAATTAAACTAAGAGAATAAAATGAATATATTAATTGTTGATGATGAAAAACTGGCCTTAGCTAGATTAAAAAGATTATTAAATGATGAAGGTGTTACCCAAATAACTGAGTGTGATAATCCAATTGAAGCAATAAAAGAGGTAAGCAAAAATAGATTCGATGTGGCTTTTTTAGATATCTCCATGCCAAATATAAATGGCTTGGATTTAGCTAGTACTATTTTAGATTTAAATCCAGAAATTTTTATTATATTTCAAACTGCTTATGAAGAGTATGCTTTGGAGGCTTTTAAGAATGGTGGAATGGATTATTTATTAAAACCAATATCGAATGAATCAGTACATAGTGCCTTAGAAAAAGTAAAAAAATATTCTAATACTAAAGAAAAAAGTACAAAGAAGATTATGGCAAAAAGAGGTAATAAAATATATCTAATTGATATTGATGATATATATTACATTAAAGCAGATCTTGATGAGATAATTATCAGAATAAAAGAAACTGATGCCTATGTTAGAAAAAAAATTGGTGACATGGAGAATTTATTAGTTGAAAAAAATTTCTTTAGGATACATCGATCATATATAATAAATATAGATAAGATAAAATCGATGCAAAGTGTAGAACAATCTAAACTACAAATCTCTTTTTTAGGAATAGATGATTTAGTCACAAGTTCAAAGGATGGAGCAAAAGAGTTTAGAGAATACTTAGAAAAAAGAACTCTATGATTAACTTACAAAAAATATATACAAAAAGAGTATAAAATTTAGTAAAATAAATAAAAACTCAAGGAGTATTCCATGAAAACAATTGCAATAACTGGTTCTACAGGTTTCGTTGGAACTAACATTAAAAATGAATTTGAAAAAAAAGGTTTTAGTGTTGTTGGAATAAGAAGAGATGAGTTAAAAGATTTAGATAAACTTACTTCAATAATTGAAAAAAGTGATATTGTAATAAATTTGGCAGGTGCAAATATCATAAATAGATGGACAGAATCTTATAAAAAACTTTTATTTGCAAGTAGAATTGATACTACAAAAGCTTTAGTTGATGCTATGAAAAAAACCTCAAAAAAACCAGAATTATTCATCTCTACTTCAGCAGTAGGTATTTATAAAAATAATGGTTGTTTTGATGAGGATGATAATAATTATTCAGATGATTTTTTGGGGAATCTATGTATAGAATGGGAAAAACAAGCTTTTAAGGCACAAGAATTAAGTATTAGAACCGCTATTTTTAGATTTGGTATAGTTTTAGGAGATGGTGGAGCTTTACAAAAAATGTTAACTCCTTTTAAACTAGGTTTGGGTGGTACAATTGGTGATGGAAGTCAATATTTTTCATTTATTCATATAAAAGATTTATTAAGCGCATATAATTATTTGATTGAAAATGAGAATTTAGATGGAGTATTTAATCTTGTAGCACCAAATATTACAACAAATTTCGGTTTAACTAAATCTTTAGGAAGAGTATTACACAGACCAACAATATTTCCTGTTCCAGAATTTGTATTAAAACTTATATTTAGTGAGGGTGCAAAAGTATTAACAGATGGACAGTGTGTAAAACCTAAAAAATTATTAGACAATGGATTTATATTTCAATTTAATACTATTGAGGATGCCATAACTGATTTAGTTATATAATTTATTGTAATTATCTTGTGTACATAATAGTTAGCGTAATTAGCACTTAAGTTTCAATTTAGTACAATCTTATAAAATTTTTTAAGGGAACTGATTATGAAAAAACTGAGTATGTATTCACTTTTAGTAGCGGTAATTTTATTTACAGGATGTAGTCAAAAAGAGGTAGAAGTTTCAGGACCTACTGAACCTACAAATTCAGAGTCAGCATTAGATAGTATTGATAGTTCAAATATTCAAAATGAAGTAGTTAATGATTCATTAATTGAGAGTGCCGATAATGGTTATTACTACATGATAAATGGAAAAAAAGAACTAATTGAAAATATCTATTTTGGTTTTGATAAATATAACTTAACTACGGAGATGCAAGCAGTAGCTAAAGCAAATGCAACAAAACTTTCTGGTTTACAAACTGGAACTACGATTACTGTTGAAGGTAACTGTGATGAATGGGGAACTGATGAATATAACTATGCTTTAGGTTTAAAAAGAGCAAAAGTTGTAAAAGATAGTTTAGTAATGGATGGTATTGCAGATTCATCTATTAAAGTTGTAAGTTTTGGAGAAAGTAATCCAATATGTTCAGATAAAAATGCTACTTGTTGGCAAAAGAATAGAAGAGCTGAGCATAAATTAGCTAAATAATATATGTTAAAATTTAAATTTACTATTTTATTAATCGCTAGTACCATAAGCGTAACTTCAGCACAAGAGGTTTCTGTATTTGGTGCTGGTGACTTAGATTCTAAAACACCATATGGATTAAATTCTGCAGAAAAAAATATTCTTAAAAATAAAAAAATCTTAGGTAATATTGATTCTAAAGTAAAAGATGTAAAGTTAACTATTGAGTCATTAAGTGAAAGAATAGATGGCTTAGAATCAATATATGAAGGTGACTCTCAAAAATTAAATCAATCTGTTTTAAAAATGAATGAATTGATAAAAAATATTGAAGAGAATACAACGTTAGTACAAAAACATTCTACAGATATAGAAAATTTGAAAACTGTAACTTCTCAGATACTTGCGATTCAAGAGGAGTTTATAGCTGAAAATAAAAAAAATATAGATAGTTTAAAAAGTGCAATAAAAAAATTAACAGATATTACAAATACAATAAATTCTTCATATATATCAGATAAAGAGTTTGAAAAAAATATGAGTCAATTTATTACTAGAGCAGAGTTTGAAGTGCTAAAAAAATCTTTAGGAATGAAAACTAGTAGTAAAACTACAACTAATGCTAATAGTAATAAGCTATCATCATTTAAAGATAAGAAATCGATGATGGACGAAGCAATTAGATTATTTAAAAAGGATTATTTTACGAATGCTATTCCTCTGTTCGAAGAACTAATAGCTGCAAATTATAAACCTGCAACAAATAATTATTATTTAGGTGAAATTTGGTATTACAGAAAAAAATATGCTGATGCAATCAGACATTTTAAAACCTCTGCGATGCTTTATGATAAAGCTTCTTATATGCCAAAATTATTGCTTCATAGTGCAATATCTTTTGAAAATACAAAAGATTTTGTAAATGCAGCAAATTTTTACTCTTCTTTAATTGATATTTATCCAAATTCAAAAGAAGCAAAAACTGCTGTGAAAAACTTATCAAATATAAAACAATAATAAAATTTAATTAGGAGATATAATGTCAAAAGTAATTGGTATTGAATATAGTTTAACAGATGCACAATCAGGTGAAAAGTTAGATTCAAATGTTGGTGGTGCACCATTAGAGTTTATTTCAGGAAAAGGTCAGATTATTCCTGGTTTAGAGTCTAAATTAGTAGATATGCAAGAGAATGAGTCAGCTGATGTTTTAGTTGAAGCAAAAGATGCATATGGTGATTATAATGATGAAGCAAAACAAACTTTACCAAAAGAGCAATTTGCAGGTATTGAGTTAGCTGAAGGTATGACTTTATATGGTCAAGGTGAGCAAGGTGAAACTGTACAAGTTACAGTTGTTTCATTTAATGACAGTGAAGTAACAATTGATTATAACCACCCAATGGCTGGTAAAAATTTAATGTTCTCAGTTACTATTCTTTCATTAAGAGATGCTACTGAAGAAGAGATTCAAACAGGAGTTGTAGGTGGAATGGCTGCTATGGGTGGTGGATGTTGTGGTGGTGGACACCATGACCATGGTTCATCAGAAGGTGGATGTTGTTCAAGTGAGCCTAAACAAGAATCTCATGGTGGATGTGGTTGCGGACACTAATCTAAGATTATAAAAAATCTTTCAAATGCCCAGAAGCAGGTGTGCTTCTGGGCATTTTATTTTATAGACTATATAAAAAGAGTATAATACTGCTCAAAAATTAAAATTTAAGGTGAATAAGTATGAAAAAAGTAGCTTTTATTTTTCCAGGTCAAGGAAGTCAATCAGTTGGAATGGGAAAAGATTTTTTTGAAAATAGTGACATTGCCAAAGAGATGATTAGTGAAGCTAGTAAAAGACTTAATATCAATTTTGAAAAATTACTTTTTGAAGAAAATGATAATTTAGGAAAAACAGAATTTACACAACCTGCAATTTTACTTGTAAGTTCAATTGCACATGCAATTTTTAAAGATAAATGTGATATTGAACCTGAGTTTGTTTTAGGACATTCATTGGGTGAATTTTCTGCATTAGTTGCAGCAGGTGGATTAAACTATTTAGATGCAGTAGAGTTAGTTAACAAAAGAGGTCAATTTATGAATGAAGCTTGTGCTGGTGGTGGTGCAGGTATGATGGCTTTAGTTGGTATGGATGATGAAACTGTAGAAAAGATTTGTACAGAACAAAGAGAAACAGGTAAAAAAGTTTGGCCAGCAAATTATAATATGGATGGTCAATTAGTTCTTGCAGGTATCAAAGCAGATTTAGAAAGTTTAGTAGATACTTTCAAAGAAGCAGGTGCAAAAAGAGCTATAGTACTTGATATGTCAGTTGCAAGTCACTGCGAACTTTTAACAAGTGCTGTTGAAAATTTAAAACCATATTTAGAAGAGTATTTAAGTGATGAATTCACTACTATAATATCAAATGTAACTGCACAAGCATACTCTACAAAAGATGAAGCAATAGAACTTTTATCTTCTCAATTAACTAGTCCAGTTAAATATAAACAATCAGTGGCAGCAAATGCAGAAAAAGTTGATATGTTTATAGAGTTTGGAAATGGAATAGTACTAAAAGGTTTAAATAGAAAAATTTGTAAAGATACTCCAACTGTAAATGTTAGTGATATGGCATCTTTAGAAAAAGTATTAGAGGAACTTAACTAATATGAAAAAATTAGCAATAATGGGAGCTATGCAAGAGGAGGTTGAACCTCTATTAGAGTATTTTGAAAATGTAAAAGTTACAGAGTTCGCAAAAAATAAATATTATGAAGTGAACTATAAAGGTTTAGATATTGTAATAGCATACTCAAAGATAGGAAAAGTTTTTGCAAGTTTGACAGCTTCAACTTTGATAGAGAAGTTTGGTTGTGATACTTTACTTTTTTCAGGTGTTGCAGGTGCAATCAATCCTGAACTTAAAATTGGTGATCTTATTATTGCTGATAAATTATGTCAACATGATTTAGATATTACAGCTTTTGGACATCCTCATGGTTTTGTTCCAGAAGGAGCCGTTTTTGTTGAAACTTCTGCACAATTAAGAGAAGTTGCAAAAGTAGTTGCAAATGAAAATGGTTTGAAAGTAATAGAGGGGACTATTGCTACTGGCGATCAGTTTGTACATTCAACAGAAAGAAAAGATTTTATAGAATCTACTTTCAATGCAGATGCTCTTGAAATGGAAGGTGCAAGTGTTGCAGTTGTATGTGATGCTTTAAATGTACCATTTTTTATACTTAGAGCTATTTCTGATAGTGCTGATATGGATGCAGGTTTTGATTTTGATGAGTTTTTAAAATCAAGTGCTAAAGAATCAGCAGATTATCTTATTAAAATAGTAGATAAACTTATATAATAGTATGATGTTTAAACATCATACTATTATAAATCATTATTAAAAATATCCCTTGTAAAGACTTTATCTTTAACATCTTCTAATTCTTTATTCATTCTATTTGCAACAATAATATCAGAAGAATTTTTAAATTCATTGAGATCTTTTATAACTTTTGAGTTAAAAAATTCAATATCTTCTAAAACAGGTTCATAAACAATAACTTCAATTCCTTTGGCTTTTATTCTTTTCATGATTCCTTGAATAGCGGAACTTCTAAAATTATCAGAACCTTCCTTCATAACTAGTCTATAAATACCAACAACTTTATTTGAACTAATATCTTGATACATAGTTAGATTTAATTTTTCAATAATTGACTTTGCAATGAAATCTTTTCGTGTAGAGTTTGCATTTACAATTGCTTCAATTATATTTGAAGGAACATTTTTATAATTTGCTAATAACTGTTTGGTATCTTTTGGCAGACAATAACCACCGTAGCCAAAACTTGGGTTGTTATAGTGTTTACCAATTCTTGGATCTAATCCAATACCATCTATAATTTGTTTAGTATCAAGATTATGAGCCAATGCATATGAATCTAATTCATTGAAATAAGCTACTCTCATTGCTAAATAAGTATTTGAAAATAGTTTAACAGCTTCTGCTTCTGTAGGATTGGTAAATAATACTTCTATATCTTCTTTATATGCAGAATCTTTTAATAGATTAGCAAATAGTTTTGCTTTTTCATTTTTATCACCAATTATAATTCTACTTGGGTATAAATTGTCGTATAAGGCTTTACCTTCTCTTAAAAACTCTGGAGAAAAAATTATGTTCTCAATATTATATTTTTTTCTTAATGTTAGCGTGTAACCAACAGGAACTGTTGATTTGATTATAATTGTCGCTTTTTTATTGTGTACCAAAATTTCTTCTATTACAAGTTCAATAGATTTAGTATTAAAATAGTTTGTTTCTGGGTCGTAATCTGTAGGAGTAGCAATAATAATAAATTCTGAATCATTATATGCAAATGCTTTATCAAGTGTTGCAATAAAATTGATATCATCTCTTAATAAAAAGTTTTGAATATCATCATCTTCAATTGGTGAAATTTTTTTATTTATTAAATCAATTTTATTTTTGTCAATATCTAGTGCAACAACTTCATTATTTTGAGCTAATAACAATCCATTTGATAAACCAACATAACCTGTACCAACAACTGTAATCTTCATAATATAACCTTGAAACTTTGAATAATGAATCTTATCATAATGTAATAAATATTAACAAATAAGAGTGACAATATAGTTATAAAAATAAATAAAATGTATAAAAGCCTGTTCTTAGGCATTTTGAAGCTATAAGAGCAAGCTTAAGAAGTCTAAAAAAAGAAAATTCGAAAATTTAAGGAACAATTTAGG
>NPID01000076.1_pt1 | contig 100027 bp, 101 predicted proteins | sample 8637491 | NCBI WGS metagenome assembly NPID01 (sample SAMN07420843, study PRJNA396082) | bioreactor metagenome | isolation source: sample BA6 brine-fed electro-methanogenic bioreactor BA | place: Japan: Kochi | collected 2016-06-14
TAATGTTGAATTTTGCTTAATGCCTGGATATGTTCTGCACTTTTTCAGGATGGACTAATTACTAATAAGCGATTTTCTTCAATTGCTTTGCGCTGTTCGCTGGGAAAACGTTTTTTCATATTTCTGGCTAAAACCATTATTATCGGTTGTGATCCTTTCAATAGAAAATCCAGAACATCTCTCTCAATTTTTGAATGAAATCCTGATATAATACAAATTTCTTTATAACGTTGTTCAATTGCCCAATCATAGGATCTGAGAATTAAATGAGAAGGACATTTTTGAGAACAGAAAAAAGCAACTTTATGCTCTTTCAATAAATCATTGTTACCTAAATATTCCATTTTTCACCTATCGCGACATCACGACAGGAAAATTGTCGTGATAATAATATTTTCTTAATTTTTTAATGCAATAACGCGACATAGACATTGCGTCCATGTTCCTGTCTATGTATGCCAACTTATTACCACATAATGAATTAAACTTAGTAACTAAATATTCTCTTTATAACATGCACAGCGATTGTGCTTTTGCTAGACTTATTGCACAATTATTGATATTTTTTGTGCATTGTAAGCAGTTTCTACATCACTCATCTTTATCAGTTAACATTGTTTTGTCTTCAGGCTTTTTAAGGTAGTTTTCTTTGCTAACAACCTTTCTTTTACTTTTTTCCTCTAATTCTTTGCGAGCATTTCCGGCAACTGTACCACCTTCTTTTGCTGCCTTTTTCAAGTTTGGAAATCCCTGTGCATCTTTATTTCTAGTGATTTCTTTTGTGGATGCTTCGCCTAACATATTAAAGATCAACTCCAGGTCTGTCATATGGTCACGCAGGTTTTCTCTGTTCAAACCTTTCATTTCTTTATATTGAGATGGAGTTAAACCAAAGGTTGCTTTGGAAATCTCTGCTGTCAAAATTGAATAATCTCTTGGTTCTTTTGCACCACGGTTTTTCCATTCATCTGTTAATTCTTCTCGGATTGCAATACCACGCATTCTTTTTTCAATCCAATCATCGGAATAACCTTTTGCTTTGTAAAGTGCTCTTGTACGTTTTGTTGCAAGTTCAGGATCTTCAATTTCCTGCACACGCTCGTAACCGACTTTTGCCAGCCAGCGTTTAAAAGGCTCTGCTTTGGGTGAAGGAATTGATTGAATTATTCGAAAAGCATTTTCAGTGTTTACAACTTCCGTATTGTATTTTTTCCCATCACTTGATTCTAATTTCAGTTGTCGACAAAATGTCGACAACTCAACTCCCGAACTTGCTTTCTCACGTTTCTTTAGTCTATACCAGTAGTCTCGAGGTTTAGAACTATCCGTAAGCACTTCAATTATATCAACAACAGAAAATAACCACTCATTATTCTCCAATACTTTTCTTATCTCTTTGCCTTTGAAAATGGCTAATTTAGTTTCCATATTTCATTCCTTTCTCCATTTCTTATTCTTCCTCTTCATCGAAATACTCAAACTTATATTGATCTTCTGCATCGTCCAAACCAGAGCAAGTTTGGAATTCTTTTGAAATCATATAAGGTTTGGATTTATTCCTGTTTTCATTTCGATGAGAGATTTTGATTGTGCTTCCTCCTGCTGGAGAGATCATTCCATAAAGTTCACCGTTTCTTTCGAAAACAGAGATGAAATTCAGTTTGTTTTCTGCATTAAAGTGCTGCTCAATAATTTTGTAACCATCATAATCATAAAAATATAGAGTTTTGTACCTAAGCTCTGAACCTAAATTGTAGCCTTTTTCTTCAACTCGAACATTATTCTTATATTTAAATATCTTTTTGTAGGAAGGCTTACCCTTTGAGTCATAAGCAAAATACTCAATCAAATTTCCATTTTCATCATATTTATAATTGATTAGATAGCTAACTTCTTCATCTCCGGTATATCTGGTCTCTATTATCATTAAATTCTTTTCATCGTACTCATACTTATACATACTTTTTAGTTCAGAATCTTTATTGTACATTCTTTTCTCAATCACATTACCAAATTCATCTTTGAATTCATGGATTGAACGGATATTTACTTTATCCCATCTTTTATCTGATTTAGAATTCATAATTTTTTACTCCTAACTTACAAATTTGCAAAGCTTCCACCATAGGTGAGCAATCTTCCAATAACACGAATACATGGCGAGATTTTCAGTAGAGTTGCCCGGCATGGGGATGCAGGGGAAGGGTTGGTTTGTTTTTTTCTTTCATATTAACTTCATTGGACAGTTGCTTTTAATGAATTCAGGATAATCTTCATTTCAGGACTTTTATAATAATCTAAAATATCAATTCCTGCTTTTAATTGAATCTTATCTCTTGCTAATAAAACTTTTTTCAAATATGGGATTGTTTGAGATTCTGCTCTATGTAACCATTCATTAATGTCTCCTATATTAACGGGAATTTTGACACCACTATCTGTGCTCATGAGTATTATTCCTTTTGATCTTAGTGTTGAAAGGATTGAATTAGATAAAGTTTGTTCGCTAATATAAAAACCGTTATCTGCCAATACTTCTACTATTTGATTTCTAAATACGGAATGATTCGGATTTTTATAGAACTCATAAAGTAAGTGGTTGAGAACAATTAATTGTTGTTGAATAGATTCACTTTCAATTTCAGAATTGTTTTCAATAAAATCTTGAATTGCTTCTAATGTAATTGAAGCAATTTGCTCATCAATTTCCTTATTACCAGAAAGTTGATATTTAGATAAAAACACTGGGGGCCATACACTAAAAGGGATATCGGGGAAGCCAATAATTTCTATTGCATCTTTGTTGTCTTTACCTTCAAAGCATCTTCTATAAGAACCAGCAATAAAATCCGATAAATGTAAAATGCTATAATTCTCAACAGAATCAAATATATGGGATTTAAAACAATCTAATTCTCTCTCAAAATATTTAGTTGAGTTTTCCATAAAAAGTTCATCACCATATTGATCTATTACAACATCGTACTCATATAAGTTTTGTAGTAACTTTGAATAAAATTGGCGATGAGGATTTTTATAAAACACTTCTTTATAATTTAATGGTGAGTTTATGGGTATTGAAGATTTATCAATTATCATACAATAATAATTGAAATGATATCTGTTCATAATACGATTAATATGCGATAGGATTTTCTTTCGTCTTCTAACATTTTTCCCAACAGAACTTGATTTCACAGGATTTTTAGATGATAAACTACTCCAATATTCTGATACAATTTTTGATATAGCATCTTCTAAATGATCTTCGATAATTATGGCTGTAATAACATAAAATCGTTCCAGTGAATTTATTGTTGTTCCACCAGACTCATCAATGAATATTTTTTTACTCATATTCAAACCTTTGGTAATTTACGTAAGATATAATGTTTGGCTTTTGGCATGTTTAACCGCCTTTCTCACATTCCCTCACTTCTCTTCCAATCCAAAATCTCGAGCCGCCCGTTACTCGAATCATCTTTATCATCTCACACCCTCACTTCCACGATCTGCAAAGTATCATTGCCAAAAATATCCACGACTCGAACGGCGATCTTATATTTTCCTTTTTCATTGTATTCATATTCTGCGGAAGTGAATTCGAGTTCGTTGTTTTTCTTGGAACGGAACGACTGCCATTCGTTTTCGAAAATGTAATTTCCCGTCCAGACCGGCTCATCTTTTTCCGCTATTTTTATCATCTCTTTTTTGCTTTCATAATCGTAGTCAACAGCCCAGTAGTCTATCCAGTCATGCCAGTTTTTTGTTAGAATTTCACGATCAAGAATTCCCTCTCTGGTTTTGCTGATTTTGATGATCTGCCCGTTTTCGATGACGATCCTGCTGCTGCTTTTCTTCAAGCTCTGCTCGATTTCCGTCAGATCATCCTGCGTGTAATGCGTTACAAAATCCTGCAATTTTACGCTGACTTTCTTGCCTTTAACTTCTGGCTTCACCGTCAGAAAAGCGACATCATAAAATTTGACCTGACCCTTTTCTACAGCTCGTTTATCGAAAACTTCACGTGGAATATTTTTAAGAACAAGATTAACTCCGTATTCCGCCAGATCCTGCTCGATGTAGGGCTTCAGACCCATCTCAAATTCAAAACCAAGCACATCGACGCGCGTAATGGTGTTTTCCACGCACTCTTCCAGAATTTCCTGAATTATTGATTTGGTGACCGGAAAATCTATCGGACCCACATAAACCAGCCTGTCGCCCTTTTGACCGTGCAGCGTTTTGAAACCGGAAATCCGCTTGGCTTTGTAACCCTGCAGAATGAGGGAAAGATATTGCTCGTGTTTAATTTCCAGTTGCTTTTGTTGTTCTGCTTCAGGAAGATTTGTGTTTACATTCAGGAAATAGCGGCGTTCGTATTTTCCCAGATTTAGAATTTCGAAAGAACGAAAATCTGTTCCTGCTTCTTTCAGCTCTCTCTGCACTTTTATCAGGCGTTTGCGGGTGGTGTGAATGGCAAACCTGCCGAGATCGGCAACTAGCCATTTGCGACCCAGCTTTTCCGCTACTGCTGAGGTTGTGCCAGAACCACAGAAAAAGTCGCAGACAATGTCGCCTTCATTGGAAGAGGCTTTGATGATTCTTTCCAGCAGGGCTTCCGGTTTTTGGGTGTCGTATCCTAACATTTCGCTTCTAACTCTATCAACAGTATAAATATCTTCCCACCAATCTTCTTTTGGCTTTCCTCTATTTTCCAACTCAGAAGCTTTACTTTCTTTAATACCACCACCATATGTAAGAACATCTCCATCCTTACTGACATGAATTCCTGATTTATAATCAACAAAACAAGGATGATAAATATTGTTTTTATTTTTTTTAGAATAAAATAATATATCATCATGTTTTCTAACCCAATATTGTTTCCAGTAGCCAGGTCCTGTGTAGCACCATACAATATTATTAAGAAATTGATCTTTGCCGAAAATATCATCTAATAATAATCTAATATACGAAACAGCTCTCCAGTCACAATGAACATAAATGGAGCCGTCCTCAGCCAGCAGGTCGTGCATCAATTTCAATCTTTCATACATCATACTCAGGTAACTGGAAATACCTCGTCCCCAGGTATCACGATAGGCAATTTCTTCCAGCACGGTTTGCTTTTTGGTCACGTCGTCATCGCTAATTTTCACATCAAAGCCAAAATCGGCTCCCACCGCAAAAGGCGGATCAATGTAAATGAGTTTAATGCCACCCTGCTGCTCAATTTCCTGGCGCAGCGGTCCGTTTGCCAGTGAAGAGAGGATGAGTTTATTGTCGCCCCAGATCAGCTTATTCGTCCAGCCTTGCAGTTGTCTGCCGCGAGCGTCCATTTCAAAGAAATCGAAGCTGGTTTCTCGGTTCTCATATTTTTCCCGGCGCGGCTCGTCGATATGTTCGATGGAATGGAACGGCAGCACCACGTTTGTAACTTCTTCGCTGCGTCCGTTCCAGAACAGAAAAACGTCTTCATCGTCTTTTGCCAGTTTATAGAGATATTCTTTGGGAATGGTTTTACCTTCTTTGATGCTGCCAATTACAATATCTTTTTCTTTTGGGGATAGTTTGTTTTTTTCGTGGATCATATATTTACCTCTTTTTCTTAAATTCCCCTCTCATAGAGGGGTGTCCCGAAGGCTTTCGGGACGGGGTGTTTCTTCCCCTCTTGTAGAGGGGTGTCCCGAAGGCTTTCGGGACGGGGTGTTTCTTCCCCTCTGAACTAGGGAAATCTCTGAAATCGTTTTTATATTGGATCATATTTTACTCCTGAATTTTTTCTCACAAATCCTTCCTTACGATTCCAGTTTATTTAATTCATCTTCCAGTTCTTGTATTGATGGCAAACTGGATTTCAGATTTTCCGGTAATGCCTGAACTAATTGATATTCTGAAACTCCGATGGGTTTTTGCAGATCGGAGAGAGCATATTCTACGATTGTTCTGTCTTTGGTTTTACACAGCAAAATCCCGATAGAAGGGTTATCTTCGGTCGTTTTGAATTTCATGTCGACAGCTTTCAGATAGAAATTCATTTTTCCGGCAAATTCCGGTTTGAATTCCCCTGTTTTAAGTTCGATAACAATATAGGCATGCAGATTTGTATGATAGAAGAGCAGGTCGAGATAGAAATCATTTTCATTCACGGAAAGGCGAACCTGTTTTCCCAGGAAGGCAAAACCTGTGCCCAGTTCCAGCAGGAAATGCGTTAAATGAGTTGCCAGTTCTTTTTCCAATTCCCTTTCCGTGTAATCTTCCGTAAGTGTAATAAAATCGAAAATATAAGGATCCTTCAGGGTTTGTTGTGCCAGATCGGATTGAGGTTCTGGCAGGGTTGCCGCAAAATTGCTGACAATTTTTCCACTTCTTTCATAAAGCTTTGTATCCATCTGATGGATCAGAATGTTTCTACTCCAGTTATGAGTGATCGTATTCTGGATATAAAAGAATGCTTCCTGCACGGAATCACATTTGGAGATAATGGCGATATTATGTCCCCAGGGAATTTTAGTAATTAGTGCAACAGCTTGTTGCACAATTTGGTGGGAAGTGCTGAAAAACAAATACCATTTTCTTATATAAAATAAATTTCTTTTTGAAAAGCCCTTCACATCAGGAAACTCAGCCATTAAATCTTTACTCAATCGTAATAAGAATTTATCTCCCCAATCGGATAATTCCTGTTTTTCTACTATATCTTTTCCCAATTCCCAATAAAAATTCAATAATTCCGAATTCACCTGAACAACAGCTTTTAACTGAAATTGCCGAAAACGATTTTTTAGGTCTGTAATCCAGGCTTTGTAGCTTTCTTTATCTGAAAGTTTGTTTTTTTCGTGGATCATATATTTTCCTCTTTTTATTCCCCTCTTTTAGATTTATAAGCCTTTGGCTTAGGGGTGCGGCCAGCCAGAGGTTTATCCGCCTATGGCGGGCTGGTAAACTTTAGCCGAGGGTGTTTGCATTCCCATTGAATAAAACATTTATTTCAAACCAAACAATTCAATAATATTCTCAAATGATTTAATATCCTTTTTGTATTTATCCCATTCATTCTGTTTCACATACAAAGGATGATATTTGTATTTTGTTTTATACTTGTTCACATCTTTACACCAGACTTTCAGACGTTTGATCTTGCGAAGATCCTCCAGGTCTTCTCTGCCTTTTGTCTCAATTACGTAAATTGTTTTATCATCCTTTTTCACCACAAAATCTGGATAGTAATTGCTGATATTTCCTTCTTCATTTTTATATTCAATTTTGAAATTAATTCTGAGAATGTTTTTAATAAAAGAGATAATATCATCACAATCATCCAGAAATCCGGCAAATTCAAGTTCGAATCTGGAATCGCCGACGATTTTATTCAGGATGGATTTTTTGGGAGTCAGATATTCCTGGTTATTATAGACAGATGGCTTCACTTTGCGGAGTTTTATGTAATTCTTCACTTCTGCAGAACCCGAATCGGAAATCGTCAGTTGGGAAATTGCCTCTTTAAAAGTAGAGGAGATAATCTTTTTGGGAGTAGGTTCAGAGAGATTTCTCAGGATGTTTCTGTCATTCAAATCTACAATTTCAGTGAATAATTTCTGTTCAATAAAATCTCTGACTTTTGGATAGAGAACTTCAAAACCGCTGAATAACCGGCTTTCTTTGAGAATGGCTGTAGTGAAAAACGAGACGACGTTTCGATAATCGGAATCCGTATTTTCAAATTCGATCTTATGAGAAAAATCTCCATCAAGATCGGTAAAAACGATTTCCCGCATTTCTTCTTCTTTGAATTTCCAGACCTTAACTTTCTTATTATGAAACTCATTAATGTTTATCAATTCCAGTTTTTTGTATTCACGATAAATTCGGGGTGTAAGCACGGGAATCGGAATATCCAGTTTTTCCAAATCTTTTTTCGGGTTATCTTGATCTGGTTCAATGATCAGAGATTGTTTGGGCTGATAATTTTTACCCATTTTTCGATAACCGAGTTCCACACCTTCTACTTTGATTGATTCCACGAAGTCAATAAATGCTTTAGTGCCAATTACTGCCAATTCCTCCGAGACATCGAGTGCAAACATTTTTCGCAAACCGCGACCAATTGTCTGTTCGGGAAGAATTTTGCTGTTATCAGAATAGGGTCGCAAACCAACGACTGTTGTCACATTTTTCACATCCCAGCCTTCGCGAAGCATTAACACAGAAACAATTGCTTTATAGGGACTTTGATCTGAATCAACGTGATCGGCAGCATTTCGTAAATATTCCAATTCCTCTTTAGATTTTTTTGAAGTTGTGCTTTCTGAGATTTCACCGCTTTTGTTGGTGTGAATAACCAGAACGGAATCTTTGAAAATCGGAAATCGGTTTTCCAGATATTCTTTAACCTCATCGCTTTGTTTAGTTGTAGTTGTCATTATAAACAGAAGTGGAGTTTTGATTTTTTTATAATGATCATATTGCTTTTGCCATTCAACAACACCGAGATTAATATAATCTTCATACCTTTCTATAAAATCATCAGAATCTTTTTCTTTTAGTTTTGCCCGTGAAGCTAAATCGGGAAGAACCAGATTTTTTACTACATTCTGTTTGATCGCTTCCACCAAGGGATAATCACAAATCGTCTGCACAAAAATCTCACCTTTACGATGTTTCGGTGTTGCTGTGAAATCTACTTGTAAGGAGAGGGAATTTTTGTGTCTTAATTTTAAAGTATTATGAATATCTTCGATGTTTTTGAACCAGGCAAGGCTTTCATCGTGAATATGATGTGCTTCGTCGTTAATTATCAGAATATCCTTAATTTTGTCGCTTCGGAGAATTTTACCAAGATCGGTTCCTTTATCTTTATCGGCATCCGGGCTTGGTTTAGAACCACCGAAATAATCAAAAACATCTTCATCATCGAAACTTGATTCGTTTTTTGTAGATAGAAAAACACGATGGATATTTGTTAAAAACAAATTGCCTGCTGGTGAAATTGCCTTTACTTCATCTTGAATGTGAACAGTTAGTTGAAAGTCTGATTGCCAGTTTCTATCGGCAAAACCATCTTCGGGAATTATCGGGTCTTCTTTATAAATTTTAAGACCTTCAAAATCTTTTTTCAGACGATTTAAAACAATGATATTGGGAGCAATGAGCAGAATATTTTTGGAAAGTTTTGATTCGTTTTCGTAAAGTTTATTGAAATACGACCACGCTGTTACAAGGCTTGCCACTTTTGTTTTACCTGAACCTGTTGCCATTTTGATCACATAACGAGTCCAGTTCTCATAAAAATGACCAGTGCTAACCATACCAGATGAATCAAAACGCATAAGATTATATTTATCGTGTGCTTCAACAACTTCATAAAGATAGATAATTGATTCCATTGCTTCACGTTGAGAGAAATAATATTGAAATTGAATTTCTTCATCATCGACTATTTTGCTGTGTTCAGTTTGAAACCAATATTTCAAGAGTTGTTTCGATGTTTCTGTTGCTCCTTCGTAGTTTTTCCATCGCCAATCAAAAACTGCTTCACGAATTTTATGAACTAAAGGCGGAAGCAGAAAATTATAGCCAAGTTCTCGCAGTTCATTTGTTGTTGGAACCCATCTGGAATCTGGCGGCATTATTGAAAACGGATCTATATTTTTCTTTTTTTCAATCATTTTATTTCCTTGCGAAATATCTTTGTTTAAACTTCAAATAACATCAATTTCTTAAATCTCCAAGGTTCATCAATTCTATCACTCCTCATCTCTATCCTCATAGCTTTTCCCTTCCAAAATTTCAAAAGACAAGCAACGTAATTATTCTGAAACTGTCAAAATAAAAAAAATCCGGGTAACTTTTCTGCCGAAGTAAGGTAAGAAAAATATCCGCGATCATCCGTGTTCATCAGCGGTTTTTTTAGAGGTCAGAGTTCAGAGTTCAGACCCGGTGGAATATTCTCGTTCCTCGAATTCCACTGGTCAAGAGATCAGAGATAAGAAGTGAGAGATTAGAGGCAAAGACTAAAGGCTAAAGGCTAAAGGAAAAAGGAAACAACCGTCATTCTGAGAAACTCTTCAAAGGCAATCGANNACAAGCAACCAGCAACCAGAAATGAGAAATCAGAGATCAGAGATCAGATTTTTCTGAATAGCCCCGTGCTTCAGCTCGGGGTAAAGATAGAGTAAAAAGAATAATCGGGGTTTCAACCCCAGAAAAGGGAAAATGAAAATGATGAAACATGATGGGTTAAAACCCGAGTCATTTTATAATGAAAGCAGCCCACAATTCAAATCTCATAACAATTCAGAACCTCTTTTTTGCGTATTTGCGTATTTTGCGGTTAACCTGCTGAGACGCTGAAAAATGGAAGATGAGAAGTTTGGAAGATTGGAAGATCAAAGACGCAAGATCAAAGATTTAAGATAAAAGGTAAAAGGATAAAGGCGAAAGGAAAAAGCAAATAACCGTCATTCTGAGAAACTCTTCAAAGGCAATCGATGAAGAAAACAAGAAACCAGCAACAAGCAACCAGCAACCAGAAAACAAATCATTTGACATAAGTTAACTAAGATTCTTTCTCTGCTTTCGAAGCAATGAAAAAAAGAAGGAGGACTAAAAATGGCGCGTTGGAAAGAAGGAATTGAGAAGATTGTATCATTTACCGCAAAGCCGGATACTTCGCTGGAGGAATTTTTTAAGCCGAAAAATTATCTGCCGCAGAATGAAGAGGAGAAGCAGATTTTTGAGGAATTTTCTCTGGTTACCAGCAGCATGGCGATTTTGATTCACGTTGCCAGGGCAGATCGGGTGCTGAAAGCTGAAGAAAAGGAGCAGATCATCAATGACATGATGTTCCAACTGGAGCAACGACCTTACGAATACAGTAAACTTTCCGAAAAATTCGGCAGCTACGAAAAGGAGATAATCCTGAACTTGTTCAATAAAATCCTGGATGATTATCAAACTGGTAAACTTGATCTGGATAAAATAGTCGATGTCATCTGCCTGATCTATCAAAACAATCCTGAAAAACGCTATTATCTGATCCGTCTTTGTTACTATTGCGCTCTGGCAGATTACGATTTTGATGTTGCAGAAAAAGAAACGATCTACAGTCTGGCAAAAAAAATGAATATTCCTGACAATGAACTGGAACGCATCGAACGTGAAGTTAAAAAAGAAGTTATGGAAAAATAGGAACTTACTATGAAGAAAATCATTATTCTACTCTTAATTTTAATCATTCTGGCAGGCTGCATTCCCGGCGACGGCAAACATACCAGCAAAAGACCTGCCGGCTTTTTCTGGGGCATCTGGCATGGCTGGATCGCACCGGTCTCCCTGATCTGGGGTCTGTTCAGTCCGGCTATTCGGATTTATGAAGTTCATAATGCCGGCTGGATCTACGATCTGGGCTTTTATCTGGCAATTATCGGCGGCTTTGGAACGCTCTCTCTCAGCCGCAGACGACGACGACGGTAACGGAATTTTCAATGAGCTGGATAAAGCAACTAAACGAAGACGAGCTGACCGAAGAACATCGAGCCATTCTGCAGGAAATGAAGACTTCCTGGGATAAGATCGGTAATATTTTAAAAGTGCAGAGTTTGAAACCGGAATCACTGAAACAGCATGCTCTCTTCTATCGTTCTTTGATGTTCGAGAAATCTCAGCTTTCCCGTGCTCAGAGAGAAATGATCGCTGTTGTCGTTTCGGTTGCCAATTTTTGCGAATACTGAATTACTCATCACGGAGAAGCTCTTCTCCGTCTTATAAAAGATGAAAAATTAGTAGAAGCAATTAAAAAAAATTTTAAAACTGCCGAGATCGGTGCAGCAGAAAAAGCGATGCTGCATTATGCTGAAACGCTGGCGATTGAACCCTGGCGGATAAAACAGCGCCACATCAGGAAGTTGCGCGAGGTTGGATTTGATGATGAAGCAATTCTGGAGATCAATCTGGTGGCGAGTTATTATTCCTTTGTGAACAGGCTGGCAACCGGTGTGGGAGTGGAACTGGAAGATCGCTGGCAGAAATGAATTATTACAAAAACAGGCTGATGAAACTCAAATCATCAGCCTGTTTTTTTTCTGATTTATAATTATCCGCTGATCGAAAGTTCCTTGATGAGCACAGAAGGAGTACCGATCGAGCTGCTGTTAAAGCTGAAATTATCGGCGATCATTTCCACGTTTTCCAGCATATTCAAAAAATTACCGGAGACGGTGAACTGCTTCAGCGAATGTTTACGTTTGCCGTTTTCGTACAGGAAGCCTTCGGCCGAAAGCGAGAAATCACCCGAAATGGTATTGGCGCCGGAATGCATTCCCTGTAGAGCGACGATCTCGATGACATTATCGTGCGCTGCAAAAAGTTCTGTAACTTTATGCTCATCCGCTTCCAGAATGAGGTTGGAAGTCGAAATTTCCAGACTTCCCTTATAACCTCTGCTTCCGTTCCCGGTTGATTTTGCTCCGTCTTTGAGTGCCGTCTTGGTGTTGTGCAGATAAGATTTTAAAACACCGTTTTCGATCAGCATCGTCTTTTGAGAAGGATAGCCTTCGCTGTCGAAATGCCGGGAAGAAGTTCCTTCGGGATGCAGTGCATCATCCGCTACGGTCACTTTTTCATTGGCAATTTTTTCCGCCATTTTTCCCACCAGCAGCGATTTGCCCTGCTGAACCGAATTGGCATAGAACACACTGGCAAATGTACCCAGCATGGTTGCCATAGTATCATGATTGAAAATCACCGGATAAACTCCGGAAGAAATTGCTTCTCCTCCCAGCAGATCGGTGCTTTTCTGAACGCTTTTTTCTGCCATTTTCCGGGCATCGATCTTGGAAAAATCACGGCCGATGAAAAACTCGATGCCGACTCTTTTGTCCTCATCCTGCTTGCTCAGCGCACCCACGAAGCAGTATGCCGAGTTCTGCTTTTCTTCTTTATTCAAGCCTTTGCTGTTGGCGATTTTGCTGTAAACTTTGCTGTCGCCATACATGGCATAAGGAACATTAAAAACCCTTTTATCGGCAGCTTTGGCATATTTTTCCAGATCTTTGGCCAGCGCTATTTTATCTTCCACTTTTACTTCATCCAGTTTCTTTTCATAAAGATCGAGCTTTGTCTCCACGTCGGGATAATCAGCCATAATTGCCGGATCGGAATCTTCATTGAATCTGGCATTTTCCACTGCTTCATCCACGATCAGTTTAAACGATTCTTCATCGATTTTTTCCGTGTAGGAATAGCCCAGTTTGCCAGCCACGATGACGCGTACGCCCAATCCTTTGGCATCGGAATAGTTGAAGGCTTCGATCTTCTGCTCATGAATTCTGGTGGAAAATGAATTTGCTGCCGAGAGCATGATCTCGATATCATCTACTTTATCTTTGGCATAATCGAATATCAGTTTGAATTCTTTTTCGTACATTCCATCACCTCCTATTTCCTGCCGCCAACGATTATTTCGTCGATCTTGATAGCCGGCTGGCCGACATTTGTAGGAACGCTGCCGCTTACCGAGCCGCACATTCCCTGCGCCATTGCCAGATTATCTGCCACCATACTTATTTTTTTGATCGATTCGGGTCCATTGCCGATGAGGCTGGCGCCGCGTACCGGTTCGGCAATTTTACCTTTGCGAATAATGTAGCCTTCGTTAACTGCAAAATTGAAATTACCGGTTCCCGGCATCACCGAGCCACCACCCATTTTCCTGGCATAAATACCGTAATCTACCGACGCGATCAGATCTTCCAGTTTGCTTTTTCCGGCTGCAATGTAAGTATTGCGCATGCGGGAAGTAGGTGCATACTGATAAGATTGACGCCTTCCGCTGCCGGTTCGTTTGTAACCGGTTTTGATACCACCCATTTTATCTACGATGAACGATTTCAAAATTCCCTTTTCGATCAGAACTGTTTTTTGAGTTGGCATGCCTTCATCATCGATATTGGTGCTACCCCACTCATTTGGAATTGTGCCGTCATCGATAGCGGTAAGCACAGGATTTGCCACCAGTTGTCCCATTTTATCGGCAAAAACGGAAGCACCTTTTGCCACCGAAGTCGTTTCCAGGGCATGTCCGCAGGCTTCATGGAAGATGACACCGCCAAAACCGTTATCCACAACTACAGGGAATTTACCGCTGGGCGCATAATCCGCATTCAGCATCAATATGGCGATCTCTGCCACATTCCTGCCAAGCTTTTCAGAATCGATACAGCTGAGAAATTCATAACCTTTATGAGCTCCGGGTCCTTCGCTGCAGGATTGTTTTTCCGTCCCGTTGGAAGCAATAGCATTGGCAGAAACGCGGGTATAGTTGCGGCTGTCTTCTGTCCACAATCCTTCACTGTTGGCTATCATGATCTTCTGCATTTTTTCCACCAGATTTATTTCTACCTGAGAGATCATCTGTCCCACACTGCGTGCTGCTTTATCGATCTTGCGCAGAAACTCGATCTTCTGTTCTTTGGGAATTGTATCGTTTGCCAGGCTAACGGGATGTATATTGATGATGATGTTTTTCCGCAGATCTAAACTTGTGATGATATCTTTCCCTTTAGCTGCCTGACTCACAGCATCTGCTGCTGCCAGCAATGATTTTTCCGACAGATCATTTGTATAGGCATAGATGACGGTGTGACCGTAAAAAACACGAACACCAGCACCGAAATCCTTTCCTACGATATTCTGCTTGTTCCTGCTATCGTTAAATGTAATGCGGGAATTGTAGGTGTCTTCCACGAAGATCTCGGCAAAATCCGCACCGTTGGAAAGCGCCTTATCGATGACCTTTTCGATAAGTTTCTTGTCTAACATTCAACCTCCTGATATCTTATTTTTTTTAATTTGAAGAATTTGAATCAAGCCTGGATGTCAAGGACAAGATTAAGATCAAAGCAAGAAAGATCACAAAAATAAGGGTTTCAGCCCAATCGAAGGGTTAAAACCCGAATTTTATTACCTTCCTTCGCCCGAGTGGCAATTCAGAAACTGGAAACATTTCAATTCTCTCTCAGTTTCCCTGCCAGTCTCAAACATACAAACTGCAAGAACTACGACAACTATGAGAACAATGACAACAACGAAAACCACGACAACCATGAAAACTACGAAAACTACGAAAACACATTATCCCCGTTTTACAATCCGGAATTATCAAAGTTACTTGTTCTATCATTTTATATATCAGCGAGTTAAGATTGTTTATTCTATTTAATTTGACAAATTCCACTTGGCTTGGAGATTGACATGCAAGTGCGGATAAAAAAAGGTGAATTTTAAATAGATGAAAAAAAGTATCGTAGCGATCGTGGGCAGACCAAATGTCGGTAAAAGTACACTCTTCAATAGAATTTGCCGTAAACGCAGTGCTATTGTGGATTTTGAAGAGGGCGTAACGCGTGATCGCAAATACGAAGAAGCGGAATGGGCAGGACACAGTTTCGTCGTTGTGGATACAGGTGGCATCATTCCCAAAGCATCCGGCAGTATCGATAAAGCAGTAAAATTCCAGGCAGAAATTGCCATCGAGGAATCTGATTTCATACTTTTTCTGGTAGATGTGAAAACCGGCGTCACCGACGTTGATATGGAAATCGCCAGAATTCTCTCGCCCTATCGGGATAAAGTGATGCTGGTGGTGAATAAGGTGGATAATGAAAAAGATGAACTGGAAATTTATGATTTCATGAAACTTGGCTTTGGCGAGCCCTTCCCCATCGCTGCCAATCAGGGTCGCAATACAGGAAATTTTCTGGATGAACTGGTCTCTGCAATCGAAACAGCTGAATTTCAGGAAATTCAGGATGACAGCATCAAAGTGGCTATTGTGGGCAAACCAAATGTGGGAAAATCCTCTCTGGTCAATAAGCTTATCGGCAGGGATATCAATATCGTTACAGATATTCCCGGCACCACGCGCGATTCTATCGATACAAAAATGAAATATTTCGGACAAACCATCAATTTCATCGATACAGCCGGACTGCGGCGCAAGAAGAGCATCAAATACGGTGTAGAATACTTCAGTTCGATGCGCACCATCGAAAGCATCAATCGGGCCGATGTGGTGCTGCTGGTTATGGATGCCAATACAGATATTTCCAATCAGGATCAGAAGATCGTATCCTATGCAGCCCGCAATTTCAAAGATATCATCATCGTTGTGAATAAATGGGATCTGGTGAAAAAGGATAATTCCACAACGGGCATTTTTATCAAAGATATTCGTCATCAACTCAAATTTGTAGAATTCGCACCGGTCGTCTTTATCTCTGCCCTAACAGGTCAGCGCGTACAGAAGATTCTCGATCTGATCATTCAAGTGAGCCAGGAAAGCAAGAAAAGGATTCCAACCTCAGAATTGAATCGCTTTCTGGAAAAAGCCACAAATAAATTCCCACCTACGCACTCCAGCGGCAAACATACCAAAATTTATTATTGCACCCAGGTAAAAACTCATCCGCCTACTTTCGTTTTTTTCTGTAATGACAAGAAACTTGTAACGACTCATTATCGCAGATATCTGCACAATCAATTGCGTGAACAATTCAAGTTTGCGGGAGCATCCATCAAAATCTTGTTCCGCAGCAGGAAGGAAAATGAATTATTTTAATTTGATCTTTGCACTTTCAGCAGCTTATCTTCTGGGCAGCATTCCCACAAGCTATATTTTTGGCAGAATTCTCTTGAGAATTGACATTCGCCAGCATGGCAGCGGCAATGTGGGAGCTACAAATGCATTGCGGGTTTTGGGAACCAAAATTGGCATCATCACGCTGATCATAGATATTCTAAAGGGAGTGTTGGCAATTCAAATCGGAAAATTGATGATCGAATCTCCAACAGATTTGATGCTGATCGGATGCGGTCTATTTGCTATCGCAGGCCATATTTTCACGATTTTTCTGAAATTCAAAGGCGGTAAAGGAGTGGCAACTTCCGCTGGAGTTTTCATTGCTCTGGCACCGATTCCAGTTATCATTACCCTGATCGTTTTCATCATTGCAGTTTCGATCAGCCGATATGTCTCGCTGGGTTCCATCCTGGCTGCAGTAACTCTTTTTGTAGTAGAATTGATCATCAATATCAGAAATTCATTTGCTCAACTTGAATTGCTGATTTTCATCTTTGTAATAGCTCTATTCATCGTCATTCGGCATAAAGCCAATATAAAAAGAATATTGGCAGGAAATGAAAATAAAATTAGTTTCAGGAAGTAATTGGAGAAAATATAATAAATGTGCGGAATCATTGGAATTTTCGATCATGAAAATGCAGCTGAATTAGCTATGCTGGGATTATTTGCAGAACAACATCGCGGACAGGAAAGCTGCGGTATGGCAGTGAACGACGGAATAACGATTCGACTGCGCAAAAAGATGGGTCTGGTGAAAGACGTTTTTACTTCCGAAAAACTCCAGCATCTGCCCGGCAATATTGCCATCGGTCATGTCCGCTACCCCACCCGCGGCGCATCTTCGGTTTATAATTCTCAACCGCATGTGGTGGAGACACTTTCCGGTCCTTCCTATGCTTTAGCCAGCAACGGCGATATCATCAACTACAAAGAGATCCGCAAATTTCTGGAAGATAACGGAGTTTATTTTGCCAGCAGCAACGACGGCGAGCTGCTTTTAAAATATATTGTTTTCCATGTGGAAAAAGAAAATTACTCGATCATCGAAGCTATCAAACTGCTTTTGAAATATATTAAGGGAGCCTTTTCCACAGTTTTAGCAACCAAAACAGAAATGTATCTTTTCCGTGATCCGTATGGACTGCGACCGATGTGTTATGGTCAAGCCAAAAACGGTTCGGTAGCTGTGGCTTCCGAAAGCTGCGCTCTGGATATTTTATATATGGATTGGGTGAAAGAAGTGCAGCCGGCAGAAATCATTCAAATCAACATGAAAGGAATTCAAAATTATCTATCCGATCCCAATCAGCTTCGAGCTACTAACACCGAAAAACACTGCATTTTTGAACATATCTATTTTTCCCGTCCGGACAGCATCAATTATGGCGAGAATGTTTTTGAAGTTCGAAAAAAGATCGGTGCTCGACTGGCAAGCAATGACGAAATTACTCTGGATGTAGTTGTGCCCGTGCCGGATTCATCCAACTTTATTGCTCTGGGATATGCCGCTGAAAAACAAGTTCCCTTTGAACTGGGATTGATTCGCAATCATTATGTGGGAAGAACTTTCATCAAACCCGAACAAACCATTCGTGACGAAAGCGTTTATCAAAAATTCAATGTGTTGCCGGATTTTTTCCAAAATAAAATCGTCGCTCTGATAGATGATTCGATCGTGCGAGGGACAACCATTCGAAAATTGGTGAAACTGATCAAAAAAGCAGGTGCAAAAGAAGTTCATCTGCGCATCGGCTCTCCGGCTGTGAAATACAGTTGTTATTATGGCATCGACACGCCTACGCGTACAGAACTGATCGCCAATGAAATGGATGTGAAAGGAATAGAAGAATATACTGGTGCCGACAGCCTGAAATATATAAAAATGGAAGAATTAAGAAAAACTGTGTGTGAACCCGATAACTATTGTTATGCCTGTTTCGACGGCATATACCCGGTAAAATGATTATGAAGATAAAAAACTGGAAAGAGATCACTGAAAAAGTGAGAGAGTTAAAAACAAAAGGCAAAGAAATCGTATTTACAAACGGCTGCTTTGATATCATTCACGCCGGTCACATTCAATATCTGGATGACGCCAAAGATTGTGGTGATATCCTGATAGTTGGTTTGAACAGTGACGTTTCTATAAAAAAGATCAAAGGCGAATTTAGACCGATCAATAATGAGCAGGATCGGGCGGCGGTTTTATCTGCTTTGGAAATGGTAGATTATGTAGTCATTTTTGATCAGGAAACTCCTTATGAACTAATCAACATCATCATGCCGGATTTTCTGGTGAAAGGCGGTGATTGGAAAGTGCATGAAATCATTGGCTCTGACATTGTGGAAGCCAGCGGCGGTGTAGTGAAATCCTTACCTTTCAGAAAAGGATATTCAACTTCTGCAATTATCGAGAGAATCAAGCAGAATGCAGACGGATAAACTGGAAGATGTGGCTGAAGTCAAAGAAGTACATGCTGAGTATGTTCTGGTAGAAATGCTCAGGTCTGGTTCGTGCAATTCCTGCGGTTTGAGCGGATTTTGTCATGGCCAGGACAGAAGTGTGCGGCACAAAATAATGACCGAAAAGAAATTTAATGTGGGCGACAAAGTGAAGATAAATATCTCGCCATCTTTGCGAGTTGCTTCTTCCCTGCTGGTTTTTCTTGTTCCCATCTTAGCCATGATCATGTTCTATTCGATCTTTAGATACATCTTTGTTTTTTCCGATCCCATATCGATTTTAGCTGCATTTTGCGGGTTGGCACTCAGCGGATTTATTATTTACAAAATCGATAAGAAAATTGAAAAGAAGATCAAGTTTGAAATCACGGAAAGGGTAGAAATATGAAAATTCATTTAAATGAAATGATCTTTTACGGCTACCATGGAGTCCATCCGGAAGAACGCAAACTGGGACAAAGATTCATCGTCGATTTTTCCTATGAATCCAATCCGGAACATGATCGTGAAATAAAACATCTGGAAGATACTATAGATTATACAAAAGTATTTGCTATCATCAAAGAAACACTTGAAAATCAGGAATTTCACCTTTTGGAAGTTTGCGCAAATACGATTTTAGACAGAATTTTAAACGATTTTCCTTCCATTATTTCTGCCAATGTACGCATCAAAAAACCTTCCGTTCCCATCAACGGTTCATTGAGTTCGGTGGAAGTGGAAATGGAGAGAAGCAGATAATTTTTTTCGGGAGAAATTTATGATTTGCTATTTAGGATTGGGATCGAATCTGGGAGACAGAAAGGGATACATCGATCGGGCAATTTCGCGTCTGGCAGCAAATCCAAATATAAGTATGCTCAAATCCAGTTCGATAATCGAAACTTCTGCTTTCGGTAAAATCGATCAACCAGATTTTTTAAATTGCGTTATCAAGATCGATACCGCCCTTTTGCCGGATGAACTGCTGCAGTTATGCTTGAAAATAGAAAAAAGCCTTGGACGTATCAGAACTGAAGTTTGGGGGCCCAGAACGATCGATATCGATATTCTGTTTTATGGGAACATAATAATTGACACAGTAGATTTGCAAATTCCTCATCCCGGTATTCGCAAAAGAAAATTTGTTCTTAAATCGCTACTGGAATTGTGCCCCGAACATCTTCATCCCGGCAGCAAGAGAACAATTAGAGAACTGTTTGAAAATCTGAAATAAATTGGGAGTATTATGAACAAAGTTGCAACCATCATTTTAGCAGCCGGGCAAGGAACCCGCATGAAATCCGAGAAACCAAAAGTCGTGCATGAATTAGCCGGTAAACCGATGATCAATCGGGTGATTGAAACTTCGCTGCAAATCCAAAGTGATCTCATCGCTGTGGTCGTCGGCTACAAAAAACAGGATGTAATTAATACTATCCCAACAAATAAGAAAATATTTTTCGTAGAACAAAAGGAACAGAAAGGTACGGGACATGCTGTGATGATGGCAGAATCTGCTTTTAAGGATTTTGATGGGACAATCTTTATTTTGTGCGGAGACGTTCCACTACTGAGAGCTGCCACACTGAATAAAATGCTGCTGCACCATAATAAGGCGAAAGCTGCCTGCACAGTTCTCACAGCCGTTATGAACGACGCTTTGCGTTATGGACGCATCGTGCGCAACGCCGAAGGCAACGTGGAACGGATCGTGGAATTTAAAGATGCCTTGCCAGAGGAAAGAGAAATCAAAGAGATCAACACAGGCATCTACTGTTTTGATGCAAAGAGCCTGCTGGCATCCCTGCAGAAAATCAACTGCGATAATATGCAGCAGGAATATTATCTCACCGATACGCTGGAGATTTTGAACAAAGAGGGAAAATTAGTAACTTCTGTGATCTTAGAAGACATGATAGAAGCTTCCGGAGTCAATTCCAAAGAACAATTGCGGGAATTGGAAAAAGAATTCCTGCAAAGAAGAGAACATTTCGAAGGAGAATTGAATGAGTGATATTTTGTATGCACCGTGGCGCTTGAAATACATTTTGTCTCACAAGAAAGAAGAATGCATCTTCTGCATCCGTCCATCTAACGAGAATGATAAGAAGCATTTCATATTGCATAGAAGCACACATTCTTTTGTCATCATGAATATGTTTCCCTACAATAACGGTCATTTGATGGCTGTTCCTTTTCGCCATGTTTCCAGTCTGACAGAGCTTGACGGCGAACAACTAGCAGATCTGTTTGAAACGGTAAAATTGTGCGAAAAAGTTCTACGTGCCAATTATCAACCGGACGGCATCAATATTGGATTGAATCTGGGCAGAGCTGCCGGTGCCGGTATAGACACACATCTGCATGTTCATATCATTCCGCGCTGGAATGGTGATGTTAATTTTATGACAGCCCTTAACGGCACTCGCATCATTCCCGAATCTTTTGAAAGAGCCTATAAACAACTAAAAGAACAGTTTGACAACCCAAGCAGTGAAAAATAATTTGTCCCTGTTTCTAAAAAGGTACATAATCGTTATTATATCTGCATTTGTGCTGATTTTAATAATGATTTTTTACCTGTTGCAAAATAGAAGTGAAGAAATTGATTCTGTACCCGAAATAGCTGCACCGAACATAAAGCTGGCAATTTTAAACGGCTGTGGAGTCGATGGCGCAGCAACTTTTGTGAAGAACTACTTCATCGACAATAATCCAGGCAATATCGATGTGATTGCCTGGCGAAATGTTGAGAGGAATCTGTTTATCTATAACAAAAGCATAATCGTTATTAAAAAAATAGATGAAGAGAAATTGGACTTTTTAGTTGATTTTACTGGGATAGATCGCAAAATTTTTGCTTTGGATGCCAATGTAATCGAAGATTTGCAGATTATTCTGGGAGATGATTATAAAGAAATTTTTAACTAGGAGCTTATGAAAAAAGAAAGACTGGAAAATGTAGAGAAGATCACCGGCTGGGCTTTGGATAAAAAAGCAGAAAACGTAATTCACATAGATGTGGAAGGCAAAACAGATTTCACCGATTCGATAATAGTTTGTTCAGGAACTGCCGACCTGCATGTGAAAGCTATTGCCCAACACATCATGGAACAGGCGGCAGCAAAAGGTATTCAGTTGCTGTCCAGCGAAGGCATGGAAAATGCTCAATGGATCTTGCTTGATTTTGTGGATATCATTGTTCATGTTTTCAATGAAGAAACCAGATCATATTACCAACTGGAAGATCTATACAAACGCAATCCCAAAAACAGGGAAAATGAGATAAAAAATGCTCAAAACAAAGATTTTTAATAACATCATAACCAATTTAAAAAAGTCAGGTTTACGATATAATCGTAAATTCATGGTAGAGATTCCCAATATTCCGGAACATGGAGATTATTCCACCAATGTGGCAATGGTCGTGAGTAAACTTAATAATATGAAGCCCCGTGAACTGGCGGAAAAACTGGCAAAAGAGTTGAAGAAAAGCAAAAACTATAAATCAGTGGAAGTCGCCGGACCAGGTTTTATCAATTTCAAACTCGCCAATTCACTCTATCATAAAAGTTTGCAGGAGATCATCAAAGCCAAAGATCGTTTTGGCTCATCCAAATATGGCAAAGGCCAGATGATCCTGCTGGAATTTATCAGTGCCAATCCCACCGGTCCGCTTAATGTGGTAAGTGCTCGAGCCGGTGCTTATGGCGATTCTCTGGCTAGAATAATGCGATTTGTCGGTTTCGAACCTTTCACGGAATTTTATGTGAATGATGCCGGAAATCAAGTTGATATTCTGGGAGAATCGATGGAATTGCGTTATCGGGAACTGCATGGTGATGTTCTGGATGAATTTCCTACGGAAGCCTATCATGGCGAATACATCAAAGATCTGGCAGCACAACTGAGTGCGGTGGATGGCTCCAAACTTTTTCACATTGCCGAAAAAGACAGATTAGAGCGGATGCAGAATTTCGCTCTGGAAGAAATTCATAAAATGCAGGTAAAAAGTCTGGAACGTTTTGATGTGATTTTCGATAATTGGATGAGCGAGAAAAAACTGCGATTGGAGGGAATGCTGGAAGAGGCTCTCAGCTATCTGGCAGAAGCGCACTGCACCTACGAAAAGGACGATGCAGTCTGGTTTTCTTCTACCCAGTTTGGTGATGAAAAAGACCGCGTACTCATCAAGACAGACGGGAATCCGACTTATCTGGTGCCGGATATCGCCTATCACATCACCAAGTATCAGCGCGGCTTCGATGTAATGATCGACGTGCTGGGGCCTGATCATCACGGACACGTAGCCAAACTTAAAGCTGCCCTCATGGCTTTGGAACTCGACCTTTCCAAATTAGAAGTAGTTTATCTGCAGCATATCAATTTGATCCAGGACGGCGAAACTATCAAGATGTCCAAAAGAGCAGGAAAAATCGTCACACTTGATGATCTGATCGATGAAGTTGGCAGAGATGCTGCCCGCTATTTTTTCGTGAACCGCAAACCCAGTGCTCATCTCGATTTTGATCTGGAACTGGCAAAAAAGAAATCATCAGAAAATCCGGTTTATTACTGTCAGTATGCCCATGCCAGGATCGCCAGCATCCAGAAGAAAGCCAAAAAAGAAAAGATAGGTTTAAAAGATTTTGATCTGAAAAATCTGCGTAAACTAAATAAGGAAATGGAACTTGCCTTGATCAAGAAAATGCTGGATCTCACAGAGATTTTACAGGCTTGCGCTGATCATCGTGAACCACACAGATTAGCAGTTTACGTGCATGAACTGGCAGGGATGTTCCATAAATATTATGCTAAATATACAATCATCGATGCCAATCATAAAGAACTGAGCCAATGCAGATTGTATCTGATTACAGCCATTAAGACCGTAGTGGCAAATTCACTGAATTTGCTGGGAGTATCTGCCAAAGAAAAGATGTAACGTTTAGATTATTATACGTTCATTTTGGTAAAATGAAATTCGGAGGTAAATATAAGACTTTTTTATTATGCGTATTTAGTAATTTTTAAACAATTTAAACATAGGTGATCAGAAAAAACATGAAAAGAATTTTGATAATTTCAGATACACATAAGAATCAAGTCTTATTCAGAAAGGCTTTCCAAAATGAGGAAAATATCACTCATATTTTCCATCTGGGAGATTTCTACGAAGATATGGATGATAACATCGATCTTACGGAGTATAAACAAATATACAAGGTTCCCGGGCTTTTCCATCCAAAATATCTGGATAAAACTTTTCCCAACAGTTTGCGCATTTCTCTGGATAACTGGCAATTCCTGCTTGTTCACTTTCTGGATGATGTGAAGCGACTTCACAATGATCTTGATGTTGTGTTCTACGGTCACACTCACCGCTGGAACTGGAAGCAGATAGACGGCATCAGCTTTGTTAATCCGGGTCATCTCAAGAATCATCGTGATCGCGGCAGAGAAGCTTCGTATGTGGTTGCAGATGTGCACGAGGATAAATTAGTTTTGCATTGGAAGAATCTGAAGAAAGAAGAATTTTTTACTAAAACCATCAATAGATAAAATCTGGAGGAAGGATGACTATTGAAGAAATCAATCAGAAAGTAATCGAGAAAAGCGAGATAATCGATACCTGGAACAGCGAAATCGAGAAGGTTGTAGTTGGTCAGAAATATATGATCAAACGCCTTTTGGTGGGCTTGCTGGCAGATGGTCATATTTTACTGGAAGGTGTTCCCGGTCTGGCAAAAACTTTAGCTGTGAACACTGTGGCAAACACTGTGAAAGCCAGTTTCAAAAGATTGCAGTTCACACCGGATCTGCTGCCGGCAGATTTGATTGGAACTCTGATCTACAATCAGAAAACCAGTGAATTTATTCCCAAAAAAGGTCCCATTTTTGCCAATTTCATTTTGGCAGATGAGATCAACCGCGCTCCTGCCAAAGTGCAGTCTGCTCTTCTGGAATCGATGCAGGAAAGACAAGTCACGATCGGTGATTCGACCTACCCGTTGCCGAAGCCTTTTCTGGTGATGGCTACGCAGAACCCGCTGGAACAGGAAGGCACCTATCCCCTGCCGGAAGCTCAGGTAGATCGTTTCATGCTGAAATTGATCATAGATTATCCCTCGCGGCAGGAAGAAAATATGATCATGGAAAAAATGGTACGCGATGATGAGATCATGATCAATTCGGTAATGAAGCCGGCTGAAATTGTGAAAATGCGTGAATTGATAAAAGATATCTACATGGAAAATAAAGTAAAAGAATACATTCTCGATCTGGTTTTTGCTACTCGAGAACCGGATAGTTTTAAAAATCTTTCCGATTTGACAAACCTGATCGAATGTGGTGCATCACCTCGTGCCAGTATCTATCTGGCTCGAGCAGCAAAGGCTCACGCCTTTCTGGAACATCGCGGCTACGTTACGCCTGACGACATCAAAGCCATCGGTAAAGATATCCTGCGTCACCGCATCATTCTCACATATGAGGCAGAAGCAGAACAAATATCCCAGGAAGATATCGTAAATCGTTTGTTCGACGAAATTGAAGTTCCGTAAATATCAACTTCGAAATGCTTTCCTTATTTTAAGAAAAATTTCTAAATGATCTAAAGTATAAATTAAAAAAATGAATTAATATGGAAACAGCTGATATAATCAAGCGCATAAAGAAAATCGAGATCACCACCAGAAATCTGGTGAATGACCTTTTTTCCGGAGAATATCACAGCCTGTTCAAAGGTCAGGGACTGGAATTTTCGGAAGTGCGAGAATATCAGGAAGGCGACAGCTTTCGTCAAATTGACTGGAATGTGACCGCCCGACATGGTTTTCCATTTATCAAGAAATTTGAAGAAACCCGTGAATTGAATGTCATCTTTCTGGTAGATGGCAGTGCTTCCACACTTTTTGGTACGCGTAGTTTTCTAAAATCCGAACTTATCACAGAAATCACAGCAGTGCTTTCTTTTTCTGCACTTTCCAATAATGACAAAGTGGGTTTACTGCTCTTTTCTCAGGATGTGGAAAAATATGTTCCCCCGCGTAAAGGAAAGAAATCGGCTTTACGCATCTTGCGAGATATTCTCTACTTCGAGCCTAAATATCAAAAAACAGATATCAAAAAAGCGGTCGAGTACATCTATCGTCTTACAAAAAAAAAGAGCATCATCTTTGTCATCTCCGATTTTCTGGATAAAAATTATGAAAACAGCCTTAAACTGCTTGCCAAAAAACATGATGTGATCGCACTCAGAATTCTGGATAAAGCTGAAATAGAACTGCCAGATGCGGGAATATTACAAATGATGGATGCCGAAACGGGACAATTCATAACCATTAATTCCAGCAGCAAAAAAGTGCGTTCACGCTACCGGGATTTGGTGGAACAGCAGAATGAAAAACTGCAAGAGACTTTTAGAAAAATGAAAATCGAACTCGTCACACTTTTCACAGATAAACCTTATGCCCCGGAATTGAGAAGGTTTTTCAAATTTAGAATCCGCATGAAAAACCAGAGGTAGAGCGAAATGAATAAATGTAAAACTGTAATTTTTCTGACTTTTATCAGCATGTTCTTTCTATCTTTGAATGCACAGAGCCTCAGTTATCGGCTTAAGAAACCGCAAAAGCTTTTTGTAGGCACACCATTTCATCTGTATATCGATCTTCAAACTTCTCTGCAGGACAGCATATTCGCTCCTGTCATCGATACTCTGGATGTTTTTATCCTGCGTGATATGAACTCGCACGACATCATAGAAGGAGATAGTGTTACTACCAAAATCGATTTAACTTTTCAGGCTTTTGATACCGGTGAATTTACCTTTCCTCCTTTGGAATTCACCGTGATGCAGAAAGAAGATATCACAGTTCTTAAAACCAATGAATTCATTTTGAATGTAGAATCCATTTTGGCAGATAGTTCCGATGTGATTCAGGATATTGCCCCTCCTCTTCGATTGGAACTTGGTTTCTGGGATTATTTCATTCCGCTTCTAATACTGATCATCCTGATAGCTGTGGTTTATTTTATTATCAAATATCTCAAAACCAGAAAAGTCGGAAAACCTGAACCGATAATTCGAGACGAAAGACCAGCCTGGCAGATCGTGCTGGAACTGCTGAAAAAACTGAAGAAAGATAATCTTTTGGAAAAGGGAAATTTTCTGGAATTCCATTTTCGGCTTTCTTATCTGCTGCGATTGTTCATAGAACTTCATTTCAATGTTCATGCAGTGGAAATGACAACCAGCGAGATAAGAGAGAATTTAGCAAACATCGATTCACAGCAAAAATCCAAAATTCTGAAAATCCTCAATTTTGCAGATCGAGTCAAATTTGCCAAATTCATACCCGATTTATCAGAATCGCAAGAAGCACTGCAATGGTTAGAAAGTTATCTTCTGTCATTCCGTGTGATGGAGAGCAAACAAGAGAAGCAGGTTAGATCGGAGGATGAAAATGCTTGAGTTGGTTCATCCTGAATGGTTCTGGGCACTCTTGATTCTACTGCCATATCTGGCCTATGAGATCTTCTTTAAACACAAACGCCGTGTACGTTTGCGGCACAGCAGAATTGATGTTCTCAAACAAATTTCCGGCTACAACTGGATCTATAACTTTTTTCCAATTCTGCTTCGTATCTTGGTTATTATTCTGCTGATTGTAGCTCTGGCGCGTCCCAGACTGGCACTTAAACGTCAGCAGATCACAGGCAAAGGTGTTGATATCATGCTGGCTATCGATGTGAGTGGCAGTATGCAGGCAGTCGATTTTCAGCCGGTAAACCGGCTGGAAGCTGCCAAGGAAGTCGCTATCGACTTCATTGATCGTCGCCGCAACGACCGCATCGGACTCATTGTTTTTGCCGAAAACGCTTACACTCAATGTCCTTTAACATTGGACTACAATATTCTCATGTCGATAATGGAAAAAATTGAGATAAATAAAGAAGCAAGTGGAACTGCGATCGGTATGGGACTGGCAACCGCTGCGGCACGCCTCAGTCAATCGCAGGCCAAATCCAAAGTAATCATCCTGATAACCGACGGACGCAATAACGCCGGAGAGATCGATCCTCTGTATGCGGCAGAACTGGCTGCCACCTACGAGATCAAAGTTTATCCGATCGGAGTTGGCAGTAAAGGTCTGGTTGATTATCCATTCCAAACGCCTTTTGGCATCCAATATCGCAAAGTTAATATCGAGATCGACATGGACACGTTGAATCAAATAGCCCAGATGACCGGAACCGAGAGCGCTCGACTTGCCACCAATACTGCCGAATTGGAAAGCATTATGGCTTATATCGATGAAATGGAAAAAACCGAGATCAAGATCAATGATTATTATGTTTATCAGGAAATGTTCTGGCGTTATCTGCTCTTGGCATTTATATTATTGTTCATAGAATTTCTTTTCAGGATCGTTTTCAGAAAGGAGTTGCCGTGATATTCTACACAGAGACACAAAGGCACATTGTGATAGGATTGGGAGACTTCGAGACGGTCAGAAAAATATTAAATGAGAATTGCGGTAAAGGAGATCATGAATAATAAAACATCAACTTCCATCCGCCTTCATCTGCGGTTTAAGTATAGAGAATCTAAAAACAATACGAAGTTCGTGATTGTCAGTGAAAGTCTGCAGCACAAGGTTGTGTAAATTATGCATTGGGGAAATCCTTATCTTTTATTTCTTCTTATCCTGATCCCGATCTTCTTTTTATTGATCGGTTTGGCAGGACAAAGACGTAGAAACAATTTTCGCAAATTTGGAGATGCCCGATTTTACGATTTCTTCATGCAGGAATATTCTGCCTTTCATTGGGGCTTGAAGAACGTGATATTTGTATTTGCCATCATGTTCATGATTTTTGCAATTGCCAGACCCCGCTGGGACAAAGAAGTTCAAATCGTCAAAAAAGAAGGAATCGACATTGCTGTTTGCCTTGATGTATCTAAAAGTATGGATGCCCAGGATATTCAACCCAGCCGCATCGAACGGGCAAAAGATCAAATCTCACTGTTCATAGATCAACTGAGAGGTGACCGGATCGCCATCGTTGCTTTTGCCGGAAAAAGTTTTGTGCAATGTCCACTAACGGATGATTATGGTGCAGCAAAATTGTTCCTGAGTTTACTGGATACTGAAACTGTTGCTTCATATGGTACAGACATTGGCGGAGCCATCCAGAAAGCAGTAGAATTGTTTCAAGAAGAAGAGAAGCACAAGATCATCATTGTGGTGAGCGACGGCGAAGATTTGGAGCAGAATGCTGTGAAGATAGCTCAGGAAGCTGCAAAACAGAATGCCATAATCTATAGTTTGGGAGTTGGTTCGCCCGAAGGCAGTACAATTCCCATGCGTGATCAATCCGGCAAAATCATTTATGCCAAAGATGACAAAGGCGATATCATCTTCACAAAACTGGACATCACCACACTTACTCAAATCGCCAAGATCGGCAATGGCCGCTTCTTCCCCATCACCCCGCAGCAGTCAGAGATTTTTGAGATCATGAAGAATATAAACGAAATAGAGAAGAAAAAATTTGATTCCAGAGAATTCGTACGCTATAAAGAGCAGTACAGATATTTCGTGATCGCAGCTCTTATACTGCTTATCTTGGAATCGCTGATCATTTACAGAAAAAAAGTAAAATTTAGAAGAGTGATTAAATATGAAAATTAGAAGCAATAACACTCTTTTATCACTTATTGCAAAGGGGGAGTTATGAACTCAAGACATATTGGTTTCCATGTTCGCTGCCATAAAAAAAACTGCCCGACGAATTTGCACTGTGGACTTAAAACAACTAAAAACCAATTATGAAAAATTTAACGAATCCTCAATCAATTCCACACGCCAATCGGTATTGTGCCGTAGGATGAGACGAAGAATAACAATGCGACACCTGGATACGTCACTTAATTCCTGCTTACGACTTCGTTCAAAAGGCTTTCGAAACTACGACGTGACAGGTAGTGTTACAGAGGCATAATGATATGAAAAAAATAATTATCCCTTTTTTCTTTATTTTAAGCACTTTTCTTTCTGCAGAAGTTTTGAACTATGACAAAGTCCTTTCCAATTTGAAAGGTTTAAAATTCTATAATGAAAACAATTATGAAGACGCTGAAAAGGTTTTCAAAGATAATTCTATTCAGCATCCGAATGACGGCAGACTCCAATACAATCAGGCTAATGCCCAATATAAAAGCGGCAAACTGGAAGAAGCTGAGCAATCTTACAACACAGCTCTGCGAAATTCTGATTTTCAGCAAAGATCCAAAGCCCTACAGAATCTGGGAAATGTAAAATTTCAGCAGCAGGATTACAAAAATGCAATTAAGTATTATCGTGATGCTCTGATCGAAAATCCCGAAAACCTCGATGCCAGGTATAATTATGAACTGGCAGCCAGGATGCTGCAAAAACAACAACAGCAGCAACAACAACAACAGGAAGGAGATAATAAGGAAGAACAGAAACAGCAAGAGCAGCAGCAAAGTGAGCAGAATGACCAGCAGGATGAACAGCAAGAACAAAAACAGCAGCAGAAAAGAGAAGAAAAAGAGGAACAGCAATCTCAGGAAGAACAAACTTCGGAACAGCAAAAAGCGGAAGAAAAGAAGAAAGAAGATGCCGAAAAGATCTTAAGAGCACTCCTGCAAAAAGAAAAAGAAGAGATGAAAAGAGAAAAAGAAAAGATGAACGTTGACAAAGTGAAAGAAGGAAAATACTGGTAGATTCAAAGTTCTTGCAAAATTGCAGAATTGAGTTAAGAATATTAGTGAGATTTGAGTTTTGATAGAATGAAGGATATGAAAAAAAGAAAAGAGTTTTTCCTGATTATCGGTTTGATTTTTTTGATGCCTGTGCTTTCTGCGCAGCTTTTGCGCATCGATTCGTATGTGAATCAAAATAAGCTCGGAACCAGTGATCAGCTCAAATTTACGATTGAAATTTCGGGTGAAGAAGCCGATAGAGTTGGTGAGCCTGATCTGCCGGAAATCAAAGGTTTTCGAAATCTGGGAACCTCTACTTCCACATCATCGTCCGTCAGCATCATCAATGGCAGAATGCAATCCGAATACACTCGAAAATACACTTATACTCTGGCTCCCGTTGCAGCAGGAAAATATATCATTCCGCCGGTTAGAATCCAATATAAAAAAGAAACTTACAAAACCACGACGATCAGTATCGAAGTTGTGGAAGGCAGCACTCAGCCGGCACCACCGCCTTCTCGAAATTTCAATCAGCGACAGCAAACCGATACTTCCAATCTGGAAGACAATCTTTTTTTGATCGCAGAAATCAGTAAATCCAATGTTTACGAAAACGAACCAATCACTGTAAATTACACTCTTTTTTCACGTTATGACATAACTAATCTTTCTTTTGGCAACGATCCAGGTTTCAGTGGATTCTGGAAGGAGGATGTATACACGCCCAAACAGATCAATTTCAGCCGCAGAAATTATCAGGGTGTTCTTTATAACTCGATGCTGATGAGAACGCTGGTGCTGTTTCCCACTCAAAACGGCAGATTGGAGATTCCGTCGCTGGAATTGGTAGTCGATATCCGCACGCAGCCCGCCAGTTTTTTTGATTTCGGTTCTACCAAACAGTATAGAATTCGAAGCAAACCTGTGATGATAAACGTGAAAGAACTACCCCGGGAGGGCAAACCACAAAATTTTACGAATGCGGTAGGAAGGTTCACATTAAGCAGTAATATCAGTGAGAGCGATTTACAGGTAGGCGATTCCTTTACCTATACATTGCAATTGCACGGCGAAGGAAATTTGAAGCAATTTGATATTCCCCGTTTACCAGAAATTCAACATCTGCGCTTTCTCGATCCTGAAATCAGTAACGAAATCAACAACGATCAGAAATCCGGAACCAAAACCATAAAATATCTCGTGATAGCTCAATCAAAAGGAACGTTTAAAATTCCACCCTTGAGTTTCAGCTATTTCGATACGGAAAGAAATATCTATCGAACTTTACAGACCGAAAGTTTTACACTGAATGTGACGGAAGGCAGCGGAACACGAATTGCCAGCACAGCAGCCCAGTCCATTGTCAGTTTGGAAGGAAAAGATATCGGCTTTATCATAAGAGATATAAATCTGAGAAATCGCAAAATCTATTTTGATACTTTTTTCTTCTGGATCATCCTTTTTGCAGCCTTCCTGATTGTTCCCGGTTCATACATATACGCAAGTGAACATACAAAACTTTCTGAAAATATCGACTATCAAAGACAGAAAAAAGCCAGGAGAATATTAAAAAAATATTTGAAGCAAGCCTCAGAATATCATAAAAATAAGGATGTTAGTTTTTATGCTGCGGTTCAAACCGGTCTCAGTAGTTTCCTGTGCGATAAATTGCGCATTCCGCGCGGCAGCACTACCGAACGTATCATCTCGGAGATCTGCCGAAAAAGATTAAATGACAACTTACAGGAAAAGATTAAATTGATGTTCGAGACATGTAATAAAGCTCGTTTCATGCCTGGCGGGTTTTCCCGACAAAATATCGAAGACGATTTTAAATTATTGCAGGAGATCGTTGCTCAAATTACCCGGAGTAAAATATGATGAAAAGCAGTATGTTCATCCTGTTCACAATCATAGTGTGTGTTTCGCTGACGGGACAAAACACTTTGGATAATACACTTCAGGCAGCTTTGTCTGCATATGAGAACAATCAGTTTGAAGTGGCTTTGCAGAATTTTTCCCAGATCGAGAATGAAGGGATCATCAACGCCGACCTTTATTACAACATCGGAAACTGCTACTTCAGACTGGGCAGTATCGGCAAATCAATTCTATATTATAAAAGAGCACTCAAAGAGAAATCTAACCACGAAGCTGCCCGCCGTAACTTTAACTATGCTCTCACATTCACGCAGGATAAACAGGGAATGGAAAGTGAAAACGTCGTGCGCTCTTTCTGGAAAAAAACCTACGACTCATTTTCATTGAATTTATTAGCTTCTATCGTTTTCGTTCTATTCGCAGCGGTAATGGTCACTATCAGCATCATGATCATTCGCTTCAGAGGTCGTGAAAAAACTGTCCCATTATTTATTACTTTTGTTCTAATATTTTTTCTGTTGGCATTCAGCATCTTAAGCTGGCTCAAATGGCAGAATTATCACCATTCCCAAGAGGCTGTTCTGCTGGATAAATCTACGATCGGCTATAGTGGGCCAGGTCAGGATTTCACACGTGTTTTCACTATTCACGAAGGAATGATCTTTCAAGTGGAACGACAGGAAAACGGATGGAGTCTGATTAAACTGGAAAACGGTTTGGGTGGTTGGATTTTAAGGAACAGTTATGAAGAAGTTTAAAATTGTTACCTCCAGAATTGTTTTAAATTTATTTTTTCTGACATTTTTCCTGTTAATCTCTGCAGCAGCTTCAGCAGAAGTTCTTTTGAGTTTGCAAGGCATTCCCTCTCAGGGAGCTTTGATTTTCGGTACTGTTTCTGCAGATGTAAAGCAGGTAAATATGAATGGAGAAAAACTTCTTTTAAACGAAAATAAGTTTATCTACGGCTTTGATCGAGACGAGAAACTGGAACATCAAATCGAACTCATATTTGAAGATCATTTTCACATCCTCAAATTTGAAATTGCCTCATTCGACTATGAAATTCAGGAAATTACAAGAGTTGAAAAAAAATATGTAATCCCTCCCGCTGATCCCTTCACTGCAAATAGAATAAAGCTGGAAACTAATACTCTGAAACTAATCAGAAAGCAGATGAAAGAAAACATCTTCTTTTATGCCGATTCTGTTTTTATTCGACCTGTGGAAAAGGGCTGGATCAGCTCAAAATTCGGCGGACAAAGAATCATTAACGGAGTTCCGCAAAAACCTCATAACGGCTTGGATATAGCTGTTCCAAAAGGAACCGAAATAAAAGCGATGACATCCGGTATTGTCACTCTGATCGGTGATTATTTTTATAACGGCAAATTTGTACTTATTGATCACGGATACAATTTGAGTTCTATTTATTTGCATATGAGTGAAATTACTGTAAAAAGGGGAGATTTTGTGCGAACCGGTACAAAGATCGGTGAAGTAGGCTCTTCAGGAAGATCCACCGGCAATCATCTACATTGGGGTATAAACTGGCGTGATAAAAACATAAATCCTTCTCTGATTCTTGAACCGCAGGATGAATTCCTGGTATTTCGCAGTGAAGTGCCTGAATTCGACATATTGGCAATGCTGAAATGAGTTGCAGACTTATATTTCACTCAGATTAACTATCTTGACTCTGTAAAGATATTATATGATTTATAAAAAAGTTGGAGGTTAACTATGAGAGCAATTATTTTGAAAATTTTTTTAGCATTAATCGTTTTATCAAGTTTGATCTTTGTTGGTTGTCAGAATGAGTCTTTGCAATACGAAGAAATCGCCAAATACGTAGTTCGCACTACTGCCGCAGGTTTGGGAGCCGTTTTAGCAGAAATGGAAAACGAAGAAGACCAGATCGAATTCTTGCAAACCTATATTACACCCATCCGATTTTATCCTGATGATACAGGATATTTTTATATCTACAATTACGACTGTGTTAATATTGCCCATGCCACTCAAAAAGATCTGGAAGGAAAAAATCTCTTTGAATATCAGGATACAAAAGGAAAATTTGTAATTCAGGAACTCAGCACGATGAGCAAAAATGGCGGTGGTTTTGTGGAGTACTATTGGCAAAAACCTGATGATGAAACCGAATTCAGAAAAATGGGATATGTAGAACCGATCCCCGGAACTGATTTTTTCATTGGAACGGGAGTATATTTACAATAAAAAACTTCGGAGTGTCTCAATAGCTGCTGTTGAAGAGTTTTCCATATTATTTTCATTTACTTCCGAAAGTCCAAATTCTTCGAAAAATATTGAGAAACAAAAAAAACCCGGAACTGTCCGGGCTTTTCTATTACTCTCAATATGAAAAATACTAATACTTTTTACTTATTCCAAATCTGACAGTGTATTCACGCGTAAACTTGTATTTTGCACTGGTGAGCAGCGGCATGGAAAATCCTACTTTGAACATGCCAAGATTGGTCAAGTAATGCAGTTCGGGCACAAAATCAAGAAGGAACATACTTGTTTCCATATCGGAGTTTCCAATTTTACCATCGCCGGTGGCTACAGCTTGTAATCCTAAATAACCATCAAATTTAGGTTCGAATTCCAACAATCCGTAACGTCCTTTCAGCGAAAACATATTTCCATTTTTCACTTCATCTGCATCTTCCCCGTTCAAGCGGAATTTCATATCGATAAAAATTTCTCTGTCTAAACTACCCAGAACAGCATTGGCTGCCAAAGTTGCATCAAAAGAACCTGTTCCCATTGGCGTTCCATATTCCACATTGTCAATTTTAACTGTTTTCTCACGATTACCGGTGGGAAATTTAACAGTCAGGTCTGCTGCATAATCCAGCGACCAGCCGTTGAAGCCGTCCGGCAGATATGATCTGTAAGATCCTGATAATACGGCATCTCCCAGCCCGATCGCACTTTTAGATTTTTCACCAGATGCCATAGTTATTCTTTGTAAAGGAAGATTGACGGCAGCTACAAAATTTCCAAATGGATAGGCAAAAGGTATTTTCACTGTTTGTCTGCCCGAAGAAAACTCCATTTCCGGTGCCAATTCCGGTTGAGTAATCGTAACTGTTTCGATCGGCCGATTCAAATCATAGCTGACCGATGGTTCAGCCAGCACATTGCCCCTATTTTCCCATTCATATTGGGCAAAAACCACAGATACTGCCAGGACAAATAGCATTGTGATCAATATTTTTTTCATTTCTCCTCCGTTTATTCTCCGATTATTTTTATTAGAATCCGTTTCTTTCTCAGTCCATCAAATTCACCGTAGAAAATCTGTTCCCATGGACCAAAATCAAGTTTGCCTTCTGTAACTGCCACCACCACTTCTCTGCCCATGATCGTTCTTTTCAAATGAGCATCCGCATTATCTTCAAAACCATTGTGCTGATATTGTGAGTAAGGTTTTTCGGGGGCAAGTTTTTCCAGCCATTTCTCAAAATCATTGTGCAGTCCGTGCTCATCATCGTTAATGAACACACTTGCTGTTATGTGCATGGCATTGACCAGACATAAGCCTTCTCGAATGCCGCTTTCGGACAGGCAGAGGTCAACTTGCGATGTTATATTAATGAGCTGACGTCGTTTATTGGTCTCGAACCATAATTCCTTTTTGTAGGATTTCATATCACTTTCTTAAAACCATGTTATCAAAATAGGAGATCATTTTCTGTTTCAGATTATTTTTAATTTCTTTTTCCACAGAACGAACAGCACGAGCTTTAGCTTCACTGTAGGAAATATGTCCTTCTCGGCCCTTTTCATCCAGGGTCAGGATCGTGTTTCCCACTGGATCGATCACCTGCAGCTGAAGTTCATAACGAACGAATTTTTCCTGCCGCTGCAGATCGGTTTCCTCGAACAATACCAGACCGTCTGCCCGTAACAGCGGCTCATTGGAAATGACAAAACCCAGATCATTCATCAGCTCTTCTACCAGAATGGAAATCTTGTTATCTTCATCATTCCTGATGTTGACTTTGAAGCCGATCTGTCTGGCAATTTCTGAAGATTGTTTTACAATTTCGGTATGATTGTAATCTAATTCCAGCATTTCTTTGCTTATGGGAGATATTATTCCCAACTGATCCAGCAGGATCTGGTTGTGTGTGCTGAATGCCGCCGCAGCACTCATGGCGGCATAATCCAGAAGAATATCAAAAGATTCATCTGCCAATTTCCGGAAATAATTTATCTTCTGGGCATTATCCCTGATCCTCTCTTCATAAATATCAGCAGTTTTTAATCTATTCAGATAGACGATTACATGTACTCGACCCATTTTATCGGTATAACTTTCGCCAAATTCTATATTGATCAGCGTTTGATCGGCAGAGATATTCACATTTTTCATGGTTTCAGATTGATCTTCATAACTAGTTCTGCCGTCTTTTGTCAATTCCATATAACGTTGAGTGTAGGATTGATCTGTCTTTACATTCGATTCGAAAATACGGGCAAGATTAGCAGCTGCCATATTTTCGGCCATGGCACGAGAATCGGCTTCACCCAGAGCAGAAAGATACATGTTTTCGGGATAAATACTTTTGGGATTATCCAACCATTTAGGCGGTTTGCTTTTTTTGGCATGAACACTGCAATTAAGCATCAAAAGTGCTGATAATGCAATTATTAAACTCTTTCTCATTAGAACCTCGCTAGTTCAAATAATATGAATTCATTAAATTCAAATCATTTCTTTTTATTTCCTGATCTCCCAGATCATCAACCCAAAGCAGCACACCGTTTTTGCTGTAATATTCCAACTTGATATTATACGTACCGGGTTCTACAGCAACTTCTCCCACCAGCGCCCTGGCAGGGAAAAAACGGGAAATCCGTAAATCGGCATTTTCTGTGGCATCTACTGCCACATCGGCAGCTAATCTGCTGAGATCACCCCATAAACCACCACCGACTTGTTTGGATAGTTCTGCCTTGCCTTTTTCGGAAGCTAAACCTTTCAGTACGGATCGTGTTATCGTCTTCAAATAGATAAGTGGTTCTTTAATCTTATAGGTTTCAAATGCTACTTTCTCCAGATTTTCGATCATCTGAAGATTGCCACTAAACTTTCCGTCTACAACAACTTTCACATTGCCAACTTGTGATTTTCTCGGTTCCAGATAGGGCAATTGAAATTTGAAGTGATAACCTTTTTCCACTCCGGGCCAAGTGATCACATCCAGAGTTTCCAATTCCTGTTTTCCGCGTGGATTTTCATCGGTAAAACCGATCACGATGATATCTTTTTCGGTATGAATATAGAGCGTTTTAGCCTTTTTATCCGGCGCCCTTCCCACGAAACTGAGGAAATTTATTCTGGCTTTCCCGTCATACTTTAGACAGCTATCCAGATCGGGACGGGTAAAATCATAGATCTGCGACTGCAGATTCCAGGCTTCGATGATCTTATTCAGATCGATGCGGGCATCGTCAATTTCGCCTTCCGCCCGATAAAGCAGCATACTCAGATATCTGCCCAGAGCTGAATTGTGGAATTTATTTGTGCCGGGTTTGAATTCTTTTTTCTTATCTTTGGAAAGGTTGAACTGATCAGCCATTTTTTTATGTTTTGCTTCCAGCATGGAAAGCTTGAAATCTATTCGCCGAATCTCTACAAATGCACCATCGAAGTCACCAAGTTCAAGATAGTTGATCGCTTTAAAAACATTAAGATAAATTTCTTCGTAATCTTCTCCGGAATATTCCAAAACATTATCATTTATGAGCATGGAAGCAGCACCGCGTGAAATACTTTTTGTGTAAAGTTCATCAATAGCCTGTTCAGCTTTGGCCAAAGCCTGGTTACTCTCTTCATATCTGCCTGCAAAATGCAGCAGCATTCCTTCATCCAGATAATAGAGAGCCTGCTCTTTTTCTTTGTAAAATTTGCCTTTCGCTGCTTTTATCTGCTGCAAAGCCCCTTCATAATCATGTGCCACAAGTTTATCATCAATGCCCACAAACTGCTGTTTGGAACTCTTCACACTGGCACAGCCGGAAAGCAGCAGAAGAACAAAAGCAGATATGATCAGAAAATTTTGTTTCTTCATGAAATTGCCTTCTACCACTTGGTTCTGGATTTCTGAATTATCTTTTTGATCTGTTTGTTGCCTATCCAAACTTTTTCGTTCGTTTCAACGTTTATTAATTCCAGATCGATCTGGTAATACTTGGCGGCTGTGCCGCCGCTGGCATCAATCGTAGATTTGATGCCGCCCTGCAGCATGAAGTCTGCTCCGGATTCGGCAGCCAGTCTTTTGGCTGTTTCGTCGGATGCGAAAGACTGCTGTTCCAATCTTTCGCCGCGAATTTCTTCTCTTTCCTGTTTACTGGCTACGAATTTTACCTGTCCGGCATTGATCAATTCGCGCTCGATATCTTTGATGAAAGTGGCTGTCTGAATATGTTCCTGAGATAGATTGCGAATTGTACCGACAATGATAACCGGCTTCCTGCCTTCCTGCATGGAAAACTCATTGAGCCAGGAACGATAAGTGAGATCCTGGATCATCTGCTGAGCTACCAGTTTGGAATCTGTATCATTCCAGTTACCGCTGATATCTGTAACTTCATCCGCTGAGACTCTTTGTACCGTTCTTGTGGGACCGGCACAACCTACCATCAAGATGAACATTGCCAGAATTAAAATAGAAAATGTCAATTTTGACTTTCTCATGCTTCCTCCTATAATTTTTTTATGTTTAAAAACTTATTTTTTGATAACAGGTGTCAAACTAAATCTGCTTAAAACGACACATAAAAAACAGGAATGACAAGATATCATTCCTGTAATTCATTATAGGGCAAGCGATTATTTGAGCAGTAACATTCGCCTGGTCTGAACAAAATCTCCACTTTTCAAGCGATAGAAATAAACTCCCGATGAAACTGGTCTGCCGTTATCATCAGCTCCGTTCCAGATTACAGAAACTGTGTGACTTGGGGATGGGGTGACGGGGAGAGTCTTCACTTTCTGACCTTTCAAATTGTAGATCGCTAATTCGGTGTTTTTCGCATTTTCGATGTTTAACTGGAACATAATTGTTGTGCTGGGATTAAAAGGATTGGGATAATTTCCCAGAAGTTTAGTTGTGACCGGAAGATCGTGGTTTTGCGCTGAAGTATTAAGGTTGGCTGGCGGGAAGATAATGTAATCTATCCAGGCACAATCTGCTCCGCCGATAACAGCTTGATCTTTTTGATATTTCCAGCTGAAGGTGTGAATTCCCGGTTCAACATCGAACGATTCTTCACTCCAATCGACATCTCCGCTCCATTGATCGATCAGATTTCCATTTATATAAAAGCGCAGATAATCATAATTTTCTTCGGAAGATACTTTTTTCCAGAAGCTGATATTGCCTGATTCAATAACTTCCATTTCTATCTGGATGGTGCTGTAGCTGTTGTGAGAAATATCGCCGGACCTGGCAGCGAATAGACCTTCTGCAGCTTCCGTATCGATCTGCCATTCGGCTGAACCGTCAAAACTCCAATCCAGCATACTGAAATCGCCGGTTTCAAAATTTTCCAAGATCAATCCTGTGATAAGTTCGAAATCATTTTCCGTGTAATAGCCGTTATCTGCAGTAATTTCCAGATCAAATTGAATTATCTCGCCCAGAGGAGCAGATTCATCCAAAGTTATACTACATATATCAAAAGTTCCCGAGCCGTTGGCATTCAGAGAATCGATCTGATAGGGCAGCATTTCGATTGATACATACTGATTGGTTGTTTGCAGAAGAAAATCAAGATTGTAAGCATCTGCCCCGCCCTCGTTCACCAATTCCATCTGCAACACTGCTGTTTCACCCGGATCTAATATGCCGTTATCATCATCATCGATGAAAACATTTTCCAGATGGATATCTGCTGCATAAGCTGTAAAATCCAGTTCGGCCTGCCAGATTCCTTCATTGGAAGTTATCTCCAGCTCAATCACAAAGTCATGTTCATCGGGAACATCATTGCTGATATCAAAATCAAAAGCATCCGCAAGCAGAATAGAACTTCCAGCTGCCAGATACCCTACAAATTCATGATCATCATTGATGGTGATGTAATCATCTAAACAGCTTATTTCCACCTCTAAATCATTGACACCGCCGGTATTTCCAATTTCAGTCAAAGTGATTGAAAGCAAAGCATTTTCTCCAAATTCCAGCACATTATCATTTCCTGAGATAACGGTATAATCGCTAACCTGCACGTAAGCACCATTGGTAATCACCTGAATTGTGTATTCCGAAAGAAGGCAGTTATTTCCGCTTGTAAAAAGTAGGATCTCTCCCGGAATTATAGAATCAGATTCAAATTCGATGAGAGCAAATCCTCCGGTATCTGTGAGAGAAGTGCCAATTAATTCATTGTTTTGGATTAGAGTACAGCTTAAGTCTTCAACGTTTGAATAAGGAGAGCTGATTTGAACCGCAAAACTTGTTTCTCCCAGAATTATTGCCGGATCATAATTAACTGTTATATTGATTGGTTCTGCCGTCCAGATCGGCAAAACAGCATCACTCAGAACATTCGTGCCGTAAAACGTCCAGCGCAAGGCACCTTCTTCCCATTGACCCGGAGCTGTAACCCAGGGAGCTGTTTCGATCTTGGAATCTTGATTCGTCTGCCCGATCAGATTGATTCTGTCATTATAAAGCGCATCTACGAATTCCCGATTGAGATGTGCCGAAGGTCCTTCGGTCTGTCCTTCGTTGAACCAGCCATAACGCGAACTACCTACATATGCAGCCGCAAAATTATCGATTTTCAGCATTTCTTCGGCAATACAGTCACTCTGGTCAAAACCGCCGGCGTTGCAGCCATGCGAATAGATGAGTGTAAAATTATGTTCTATACCATTTACCAGAGAAAAATTAGTATTAGTAATCTGCCAATCGCTTAATCTCATACAATAATTATAACTGCTGTGTCCTGAATGGTAGATAAAAGGATGTCCCAGATTGATCTCAGAGATCAAGTCTGCTGCAGACCAGGTGCCCAGGTCACGATCATACATGGTTAAGTAATCATCATCAAGCGGAATACCGGTTGTCTCATAACCGTTTTCGTTTTGATAGCCGATCAGCAGATCCAGATAATCTCCACCCCAGGTGAGGGGATTGTTATATAGATTTTCTCCGGCTAAAAGCGGATTTGTTAATTCTCCCAAAACCGGTTGAGTCTGATACATTAGAATTTTGTTCAGCATTTTATTAAGTTCACTCTGAGTGCTGAAAGGCAATCTGGCGACTGCCAGTTCGGGCAAAAGATCTTCTTCGCCAATTTCTCCCCAGACGCCGTTATTATTGTCATCCCAGGTGCCATCTAAAGCGGCATAATAGAGATCTGCCGGAATGTCATAAGATTCATAGCCGCTACCCGATTGAACATAGCAGTAAAATCCGCGGTAGGGCACGATTTCCACATCTCCGCCCAGCAATACATGTTGGATATTGAAATCCTGATATTGTTGAATAATGTAATTCCTGATCTTTTCCTGTTCATCCTGACCCGTAACGGAAGTATAAATAGAGTTCACATCAATCAATTCGCTTTGCAAGCCGCGCTGCATGCTTATATCTATCAAAGCCTGAAATGAATTCTGAAATTGACTGCCTGTGATGATAAGAACTTGATAATCATCATCACGGCTCACAGTTTGTGTGGCTGGTAGCAATTCCGGATTCTGGACGAAATTTGATAATTTACTGATCACACGTTCTGAAGTACGAGGATTGAATCTTTTAAAAAAATCGGGATCATCCTGAAGCTGTATTCGAGCCGTAACTCTGCGATAAAAAGATAAATCACCAGAAAGTGGAAAATATTTGACCGGTGTGATAGTGCAAAGTGCAATGGCATGTCCGTGTAGAAATTGCGTTGTAAGATTACCATGCCCGGCTTGGGGATAAACCGAATCCGTCAGATAAAGAGATTGATTTATGATGAGGTTACCGCTCTTTCCCTTTGATAAAGGACGCGATGGCTGTTTAGGATAGAGTTGATAATGGCTGCCCAGATCAACTTCCTCAGATAAATTCAGTTCTATCGAAGCGGCGATTTTTCCTTGCGGCAGCAGAAGCATGATTTCCCGATAAGGTAGCACAGGCTCACCGTTTTCTGCTGATAATTGAGTCTCATCCAGAAGCAAAAGATCAAATCCATCCTGCTCGATGATTTCGGGATTTTCAAAATAATATGTTTTTTCAATGAATTCAGCATTCAATAACAGCACAAAACCAAGAAATATCAGAATAATTAATTTCCTCATATCTATTTCCTTACATTTTTTTAATTAACTTATGCAAGTTTCAAGCCATAAAGATTAATGACAAGAAAAAAAAATGCCCCAAAAATCGGGGCATTAATTATGAAGATTTTTCGTTAAAGTTCTATTTCGGCAGATTTTTTGCCGAATTTGTTACAGTTTATTTGAACTTTTATCTCGTCACCAGGTTTGGCATCGATGATCTTGTAAATCAGTTCTCCACCCTCAGCCGTTTCCTGTTTTTCCAGTTTTTGTTCGATTATCTCATCTTTGTTCAGAAAAACTTTCACCTCATAGATGAAATGATTTTCAGCATTTTTGACCTGATGATTAAAATTCACAGTCAACAAAGTCGTTTCCAGATCGAAATCCAAACCTATATCCGAGGCTGGATGTGCCCAGATCACAGCGCTCAATGCGAATAATGCAGCTAAAAATAAATACTTCATAACTTCCTCCGTTTATTGTTTTTTCATTTAAGACTTCTGCATAATTGCTGAAATTTCAAAAAACCATTTAAATGGTTAAAATTTCAGCATTTAATCTCTTCTATTTCCCCGACTAAAGTCAGGGATTAATGTTATGTTTTTTATTCACATTAAACCACAGTTTTTTAACCCGTGAAATCTATTCTTATTTCACTGGGTCAATTGTGGGAAACTATGAGCAAAGAGAATTTAAACAACCGCTTCAGCGGTTTACGATTCTATTATGCAGAACTCACTGTTTTTTCATTTTTTTAAAATACATTATTTTAACCCAGTTCAAGTTAAAAATGAAATGCAACGCAGCCAAAAGAATAAAGATGATTCCTGCTGTTGTATGCAAATTATAGAGCAGCTCGCTGCCTTGCAGTTCCGATGGGATAAAACGATATAAAATCAACGAAATAGCTGTGATCAGAAAAGCCAGCAATAGAAATATGTTTAAAATCTTTAAAGCTATTTGCTTGTTCATGCCTATCTCCTTTTCCAAAAGTTTAGTCTTAAGATGTGCAATGTCAAATTTTTCAAATTATAAGAAAAAAGCCCCGCTTTAAATTTCGCAGGGCTTTTTTGTTGTTTGGAGAGAGATTATCTATTCAAAATCAGGCAGGAAGGGCAGCACCATCTGAATTCTGTCCCGATCTGAAACACTGAACTTTTCTGAAACTTCCAGAAGAGTTTGGATTTCTTTCGGAACGATCGTGGAGGCATCAACGGGAATCGTGATACCATATTTACCTTTTAAATTTTTATATTTCACAAGATTCAGTTCATTCTTGGTGTTCAACATCTTCTGCATGGCTGCTTCAGCTTCCTGCATACCACCCAATTCATCCACCAGCCCTCGTTCCAAAGCCTGTTTACCTGTCCAAACTCTGCCTTGAGCCACTTCGTGCACATCACGCACTGTCATGTTGCGTCCTTCTGCCACCAGTTTCACGAATCTGTCGTAAAAATGATGGATCATATCGTTTCCAAACTGTTTCTCTTTTTCAGTGGGAAAACGACTGGTTGACTGGAAGTCGGCATACTCGCCGATTTTTACCGTGTCCCAATTGATCAAGATCTTTTTGTACAGTCTTTCCATGATGGGAAACATGCCAACCACACCAATAGATCCGGTAATAGTGGTTGGTTCACAGATAATTTTATCGGCAAACATACTGATGTAATAACCGCCGCTGGCAGCTGCACCGCCCATTGATACAATAAAAGGTTTTTTGTCTTTGCCGTTGGTGCAGAGTTGAATTTCACGAGCGATCACATCGGAAGCAATTGCTGAACCGCCGCCGCTGTCCACGCGCAGAATAATACCTTTGATGGATCTGTCTTCACGCGCTTTTTTGATAGTTTTTGCCAGACTTTCCGAGCCGATCGAATTGCCGGTAACACCTTTGCCGGAATGAATATTACCGATAGCATAGATCACTGCGACCTTTTTCGTGAAACCATCGCTCCAGTCATAGCGGTAATCTTTGAATTCGTAATCCTTTTTCAGTTTGGCAGAATCAAAGTTCTCTTCTAAAACAGATTTGATCTCATCCTCGTAGAGCAAACCGTCGATAAGACCGATTTCAACTGCCTCTTCGGGCAGCCAGACGGGTTGTTGATCGATCAGACTCCGCACAGAAAGTTTCAGTCTGTCACCTCTGCCCTCTTCGATCATCATTTCGATTTCTTCAAAAACTCCGCTTAACAGTGTTTCATAACTTTCACGCTCTGCTTCTGTCATTTCTGTTTCGGAAAATATGTTTACAGCAGTTTTATAATCGTGACTGCGCAGATTGACAATATCTATTCCCAAAGTATCCAGAAGTGCGTTCACATAGGGCAAAGAAGCAGCCAGACCTTTGAACTCTACCATCCCTACCGGATTCAAATAGATCATATCTGCCACAGATGCGGCAAAAGCATAGTTGGATCCGCCGACAGATTCATAATAGAAAACTATTTTTTTACCGGCTGCCTTGAATTCCTTCAGACAATCGATCAATTCCTGACGCACGGCAAATGATGCTGAGAAGTGCTGATCGATCAAGACGATACCCTGCACGGTTTCATCCTGCTTCATGTTATCTATCTCTTTGATAACCTGTGAGGTTGTTTTACCTTTACTCATGATCATATTAACTGGACCGAACGAACGGGATTTCTTAACATCAATAACTTCACCGTTCAACTTGTAGTTTACGAACATGTTTTTGTTAAAATCAAAAATCGTTTTTAGATTTTTGCCGGATAAATTGATATAATACTGACCGCTGGCAAATTCATTATCCTGGTTAGATTGCGCATAATTTCCCACAGCCAGTTTCTGCAAGGCGACTCCGAAATTGATGCCGAAAGTTTCCATTTCCAAATCATAGGAACCGCCCAGTCGAATGCCGTCCACAAGTTCGGTTTGAACTCCCAGAACCGGTTTACGCCACTCTTCATCCCGGTAGGAGGTATCCACGGAGAAAGTTACTCTGTGCAGCAGATCACTACCGAAATCCAGAGGTCGTAATGCAACTCCCAGATCGTAGTAAACATCTTTGGTAAAAAGCTTGTAAGCCACCGCACCCAGAGAAAGATTATCGGCAGGACGAAAAAGAATCGATTCACTGAGACTGCCATCCTTGAATTTTTTGTTTTTCCAATCCCAGGCAGAACCGATGTAGATATTCTGAGTGATTTTGGCATGTCCCGAAGCCAATAAAAGGCGATGATAATTGCTTCTGCCAATACGATCCATAACATAACCGAAATTTTTACCGCCTATCAGTACAGAGTAGAAATCTTCATACAAACCATCTTCATCATAATTACCCAGAAAAGTAATTCCCTGAGCATTACCGAAACCGACTGCTGCCGGATTTACCTTGAGAGCCATAAAATCATCCGTGCCTGCCACTGAAGATTGAGCATGAATGCTGATGGCAATGATCAACAAGGCGAGAACTAAAATTGCTTTTTTCATCTTACTTACCTTCCTTTTCTAATTTATAAAAATTTATACCGGCGTTGGAAGTTAGTGCATTAAGCTGATAACTGCCTTTGCCAATAGTTCCCTTAAAATCGGATTTTGCATGATGTTCTTTCCTGATGGGAAGAGAATGAGATTCGATGTTACTATTCGATGTTTTGGCGATAATTTCGGCATTGACTTTGGATGAGAGGTAAACGTTGATGCTGCCATTGCTGGTAGAAAGTAAAACATCATTTTTTAATTGTGCCATTTTTACCGTGATCGAAGCATTTGTGGTGATCGCATTTTTGAGCTGAGCAGCCTTTTGCACCTCGATCCGTCCATTATTGGTTGTTGCATTCACCTTGCCGGTTACTTCCGAAATCTTGATACTGCCGTTACTGGTGAAGGCTTCCAGAGTCCCATCCAGATTGTTCACTTTCAAAGATCCATTAGAGGCACGCAGAATCACCTTTCCTTTTGCGTTGCTCAGGTTTATCGAACCGTTCGTTGTTTCAATAGACTGCAAATTCAAAACAGCCGGAATCTTGATCTCATAATCACAGGAAGCTTTTACATTTTGAGCCAGATGTTTTGTGTTTATCTGCCAGACTTTGTCTTTGATTATCTCAATCTCAACTTTATCCAGCTCTTTTTTCCCGTGCCAAGTAGTCAATTTTGCTTCAATATCAACATAGTCATAATCCCAGCCGGAGATGGTGACTGTACCGTTCAGGTTGGAAACATCCAGTTTATCACCTTTTTGGGGATGAAAGGACTCGCGAATATCTTTGCTGATCAATTTTTGATCGGAGCTCCAGTCGATGCTGCCGATATTTTTGTCTTCATTTACGATATGAGTCACTATCTTAGCAGGAGAATCGCCCACAAAGGAAAGAGAAGTTTTCACGATTACTTTAACGAAACTGCCCAGCAGTTTTCCCCAAAATCCTGACAGATTTTTGGTTTCTTCTCCTTCCACCAGAATACCATCTCCCGAAATGGCTACTTTTTCATCTTCATTTTGCACGAAGATCCCTTCCGAATTGATGATGACAACTTCATCTTTGCCCTGGTTGATAACAGTGAGTTCTCCATCCTGAAATTTAATGATATCACCTTCACTGGTTTCGATGTGCAATTTCTGCTGATCAAAATTGCAAACCATTCCGGCTTTTGTAATAATGTACGATTTCGACTCCGGCAAGATGATGTCAATTTTAGAATTTTTTTCGGAACTGATAAAAAGATCATTGCCATCTTTTTCCAGAAGCACATTTTTGTCGGAAGATTCCACTTTCACTTCCTCGCCGGAATAAAATTCTACACTTTTCAACCTTACGTTTTCGAAACTTAATTTGATTTCCTCACCAGTAACATTTATAGTTCTGGAAATCGCTGTTAAAATGATACTCAAAAGCATCAGTGACAATACAAAAAATACTTTTCGCATAAATTCCTCCTATTTAACTTCTTTGATATTGTAAAGCCATGTGGATATTGCAAATAATATCCCGCTTACAGCAAGCTGGAAAAGAGTTTTCCAATTGAACAAGGTCAATTTCCAGCTCTCTTTTACAAGCACATCATAATCTATCATGGTGGGATCACCTTGAATCTGAAATTGACTACCCATCTCAAAAAGTCCGGAAATGTATTTCAACGGTAAAGGCAGTTGCCAGCCCAGCAGAGCATTTAAGATAATGAACAGAAATTGAATTCCCAGAAGAATACCAACTCCCGTGAAAAACGCCTTATCTTTGAAGATTGCCGAAAGCAGAAACGTGATACTGCCTATCAACAAACTGATCTTTACAAAATAGACAAATGACAGCAGAATTCCATGCATGCTTGCAGCCAGAGAAAACTGTCCAAAATACGCTAAAATGCTATTCGCAACCAGATAATTGAAAACAGCAATGATAAGAAGAACAAGCCAATTGCCGCCGATAGTTACCGTGAATTTGGAAAGTGATCGCAGCCAATAACTTACAGGCTGTGAACGATGAAACAATTCGCAATTTCTTTTTAGATCATCATTTAAAGCACTCTGAGAGAGTGTGATGGTGAAGAGAACTGCGATAAATCCCGGCAGACCAACCAGAATGGCATTGATAAATAATATCATGGAAGGAACAATAATATCTTCTGTATCAAATTGAGCGAATTGCAGATCGCCTCGAAAATAACCGACTGCCAGCGAAAGCAAAATCAGGGCATAAAATCCCAACACAATCCAGAATGGAATGAAGAGAGTTTTCTTGTGGATGTGATAATCTTTCCATATTAAGGCTTTAAACTTATTCATGAGAACCTCCTACTTTTTCCAGAAACAGATCGGAAAGGGTTGGTTTGGAAATTCGAGCTGTTTCGATTTGAATATCACTGGTCAGAATCGCGCTGAAATGTCCCAGGGTTTTTGTGATCAATCTGGGGTTGTGAGATTTTAGAATATCCTCTTTTTCGGCAGGAACTGTAAAGACCGAATATCTGTTTTTCAATTGTTCGATGTCTTCATACAAAATGATTTTACCTTCATCGATAAAGATAATATCCTGAAGGATCTGCTCAACTTCTTCCACCTGATGAGTGGAAATGATTATCGTTTTTGTTTCGTCGAAAAATTCACCTAAAATAGTGTTAAAAAACTCTTTTCTGAAAACTATATCCAATCCCAGAGTCGGCTCGTCCAGCAGCAGAATCTGCACATCCAGAGAAAGCGTGATAAGCAGATAGAGTTTCGTTTTCATACCTTTGGAAAGTTCCGAGACCTTTTTCTTCATGGGAAGATCGCTCTTTGCAAGAAGTTCATCTGCCTTTTCCTGATTCCAGGTTTTGTTCAAGGCTGCTACATAATCTACCGTCTGCTGTACTGTTAGTTTATCGTCCAGACAGCTGACATCCGGAATGAAGGCGATATGATCGTGCAGCGATTCTTGGTGTCTAGAAAGCGGTTTGCCCATTATCTCTATTTCTCCGTGGAACTTGAGAAAACCAAGCAGACAGCGCATCAGAGTAGATTTTCCTGCACCGTTCTTTCCCAGAAGTCCGATAATTCTGCCTTCCGGAATGGAAAGGGAAACATTATCCAAAGCGCGCAACTTTCCATAATCTTTACTTAAAGTTGTTACTTCGATCAGATTCATTGATTTCCTCCTTTATCATAGATCGATATTATCGTTTCAATCAATTCGTTTTTGGATATCCCCAACGATTTACTTTTATGAACTAATTTGATCAGATCATCATTACGGAATTCCTGATTCTTCTTCTTTTTCAGTTTACTCTTAGCACCCTTTTCCACAAACATGCCAATTCCCCTTTTCTTATAAATAATCCTTTCGTTCATCAGCTCGCTGATCGCATTGGAAATGGTCTGCGGGTTCAATCTATATTGCTGCGCCAGAGAACGGATGGACGGAATAGACTCTTCCTCTTTCAAGGAATTGGTTATTATGGCATTCTCGATCTCTTCCTTGATCTGCAGATAGATCGGAACACTATCTTCAAACTTCATAACACCCCCTTACTGTTTTAGTGTCTGGGTCAACTGGTACACTGGTGTCATAATACGTCAAGCAGTTTTTTTTATTTCGTTTATTTTTCAATTTAAAAAAATGAGAATATGTAGATCCGGAAAGGATTCAGGGAAAATCATATTTTTTGCAATTAAGTTGATCTCAAAAAAATATAGTAGCTTTCACCAGTGGAAACATCAGAAAATTTCCCACATCTTCCCAGAGCGGTCTAACTCCAGCCAAATCCCAGGTTATGGTTTCTCCTCTGAATCTAAAACCAAATGAGACAATTCCATTGAAATCCTCTTCAATCAAAGTGTTTGTATTTTCAAATTCGATAATGAAATCCGATTTTTCCGAACCTAAACGCAAACCGATCATATATAGAACTTCGAATTGATCTACGCTTTCTGCAGTGAGGGCTGTAATTCCCAGATGTAGACTTCTTTTTTTCTGCCCCAAGCTGACTACATTTCCGATACTTAGACCTTTGGATTCGAAATTATATGCGCACCAGCCAGCAGACTGGATCTTCTCTCTTCGCAGATAGTTCTGCTTTATTCCAAAAGATATGGTTTGCAGAAAATCGGTATGAATAGGAAAAAGGGTAAATACGGCAATATGAGTTCTATCGGTGGGAGCTGCAGCCAGATTTAGAAAGAATAACTCATAATTGGAAAAATATTTTCCTCCCTGCGGCATTGTGTAGGCAGTCGGCATTAAAAGAAGTTCATGATCACCAGCTTCATATTCATATCCTGATAAAATGCTGCATGCAATCAACACACAGAATATAATCATCATTCTTTTCATAACTTTTCCCTCATATCCGGATTTGCTGTGTCAGTTATTCTTTTGAGATTTCTTTTTGTCAAAGTTTTTATTTTAACTTACGGTATTGAGTCACAAATCCATCAGTAAGATCGCTAAGCAGTTGAATTTGAATTGCCTCAGGCGAAGCCTGTAGGAGAGAAAAAAGAAAATCAACCGTGAAACGGTTGAACAAATCAAATTAAAGGCATCTAAGCTGAGGCTTGCATACCAGAGATTCAAATTCGATTTTACTTGTCATTTATCGAGACAAACTGTATTTTTAAATTATTATTTGACAATACAATATGAAAACTTAGTGTATACACAAAGGAGGTAAGAAGAAATGAGAAAAATTATGATTGCATTATTATCAACTTTTGTAGTGTTGTCGCTAACGATGGCAGGATGTTCCGATAATGATAACGGGAACGGATCGCCCACAGGACCGCAGATCGATCCCGAAGAATATGGTTACTATTTTGTGCTCAGTAAAAGTATGTTTGAAAAATCGGGTGATGCCAAAGATAGCGAGTATATGGTCGTATTGAGTAATTTTCAGGCAAGTGAGATCCAATCTGCAGAACTTAAGATCGATGGTGAAAATATTCCGCTAATGTTCTGGCAAGGTTCCTGGGGCGGATATGTTGAGCTTTCCGACGACTACTTAAATCACGATTTTGATTTGACGATCGATGAAACAAATTATCAGTTCAATTTAGATAAAGCCGTAATGCCGAATGTTGACTGGCCAGATACGTACGTTATGTCAGAAGGTATGGAATTAAATTGGACACTCGATCCGAATGTGAGCAGCGATCTGCAGCAGATTACCGGTATCGGACATGCCGAGATCGGTGAGAATGAAAACAAGCAGGAGTTTCTGGAAAGCGATGAGCGCAGCTTTTTCGTACCGGCAAACTGGTTTGATGAAGAATATCCTAACTATTCTTTCACATTAGATGAGATCAATTATATAGTGGAAGATGATCTTCTGGCTATGAGCGTGGAAATCGAACCCAAAGATTATGACAGCAAAATAGAAACATATTCTGCGGATGAAAAGATTCAGGAACTGATAGCTGAATTGCAAAACCGTTAAGAAAAATATAAAGACAAAACCGCCCGGTTACTTGCCGGGCGGTTTTTTACTCATTTAAGCAAGATGTGAAAAATGATTACATCCACTTCCTCTTTTTGAATAAAACCAGCATTCCCCCACCCATGATGATCGTGATTACCCACCAGATGGGATAAGACCATTTGAAGGAAAGCTCCGGTATAAATTCAAAATTCATGCCATACACACCCGCCAGAAATGTGAGTGGAATGAAGATTGCTGCAAAGATTGTCAGTACTTTCATCACTTCGTTCATTTTGTTGCTGATGCTGGTGAGGTACATATCCAGCATTCCCGAGATCATATCGCGAAAGGTTTCCATCGTATCGATCACCTGGATTGCATGATCGTAAAGGTCGCGAATATAGATATGTACAGACTCGCTCATTACTGAATTATCTGTTCTGTTCAAAGCAGCGATAGCTTCCCGCATCGGCCATACAGCCCGACGCATCACGATGATTTCACGCTTCAGTTTGTAAATTCGCTGCAAAGTCTCCTGCTGAGGATCGCTGATCAGCAACTGTTCCAATTCTTCGATCTCATCATCCAGCTTTTCCAAAACATTGAAGTAATTATCTATTACCCAATCGCAAAGTGCATAGAGCAGATAATCTGCCTTCATTTTGCGAATACGTCCGTTTGCTTTCAAAATGCGTTCTTTGATCTCGGTAAAAAGAGGTTCATGAGTGTTTTGGAAGCTGATCACGATGTTACCTTTCAAAATGAGACTTAGATGTTCCAAATTGATCTGCTGCTTTGTTTTATCATAAGTTACATATTTGAGTACAACAAATAATCCATCTTCCATATCTTCGGTTTTGGGTCGCTGGTTAGAATTGAAGATGTCTTCGAGAATGAGAGAGTGTAATTGCAGTGCTTCTCCCATTTTTGTGATCAATTTATTATCTTCCAAGCCCTGAACGTGGATCCAATCAACAGCAGTTGGAACATCTTGAAAGTTTTGCAAATCGCTACTATCAACAACATCTAATTTATCTTCATCATAGCGTAGATAATCCAGCTTCGTGGGCTGTGTTTTTCCTCCCACATAAACGATGCTTCCTGGCGGCAGGCCGCTTTTACGGGACTGTTTATTGATGAATCGCGTCATAGTTTTACCTCCTTCCACAAAGAAATCCGATAGATTATTCAATGTCAAGAAATTACGCTTTTCGATCTCAACTTTAATTCTAAACAAATTTCGAAAAAATCAGCAGAGACAGCTTCTTTTAAAACAAAATGCTTGCCCATAATCATTCAAAAATTAATTTCGGAATTTGAGTATGAAAGATTAGGAGGATATAATGGTAGATCAGAATTTGGTAAAACTTTTTGAAAGCAGTATCAAACAGAATTGGAACTTGCCTGCTTTTTCCAATTATCGGGAAGACAGTCTCACCTATCGTCAAGTTGCTCATAAGATATTATTTCTGCATAATTATTTTGGCAAAATGGATATTAAAGAAGGCGATAAGATCGCTGTTCTTGGCAAAAATTCCGTCAATTGGGCAATCGGCTATCTGGCAACCGTAACCTATGGTGCTGTCATCGTGCCGATCCTGCCAGATTTTAAAGAGGGCGATGTACATCATATTGTGAATCATTCTGATTCCAAACTTCTCTTTGCGGCAGATTCTCTTTATGAAAATCTGGATGACAACAGCATGAATAATCTGGAAGCCGTGATCTCTCTGAACGATTTTTCGATTTTATATAAAAGGAAAAAAAATGCAGATGATCTGATTTCAAAGGCAGAAGAGGATTATCAGAAAGCATTTTCCGGGAATCTGGATCCTCAGGATATTTCATTTAAAACAATAAAAAACAAAGAATTGGCAGCAATAATCTATACTTCCGGCACAACCGGTTTTTCCAAAGGTGTGATGCTGCAGCATAACAGTTTGATCTCCAATATCGTATTTGCCCAAAAGCACATGCCTTTGCAGCCGGGTGACACGATCGTTTCGTTCCTGCCGATCGCCCATGTTTTCGGCTGCGTTTTTGAATTTCTCTTTCCATTTGCCAGCGGCTGTCATATCACATTTTTAGGTAAAACGCCATCTCCCAAAGTTTTGATCAAAGCCTTTCAGGAAATTCATCCCAGATTGATCCTTTCAGTTCCGCTTGTCATCGAAAAAATATATCGCAAACAGGTAAAACCGAAATTAGATAAACCAATCGTTAAAGCTTTGCTGCACATCCCGCCAATGCGCCGGAAGATATATGCCAAAGTGAATGCAACGCTCACAGAAGTTTTTGGCGGTAATTTCCGCGAGATCGTTCTGGGCGGCGCTGCTTTGAACGAGGAAGTAGAAAAATTTCTGCGCGCCATCAAATTCCGTTACACTGTGGGTTATGGTATGACGGAATGCGGTCCGCTCATCAGTTATGCAGCCTGGGATAAATTTAAACAATCCAGTTGCGGATTGGTGGTGGACAACATGGAAGCTCGCATCGATTCTTCGCATCCCGAAAGGGAAGTTGGCGAAATTCTGGTGCGCGGTGAGAATGTGATGATGGGCTATTACAAAAACAAAGATGCTTCAGCGGTGGCAATCGATAAGGATGGCTGGCTGCATACGGGCGATCTGGGAATTTTGGACAAAGATAATTTCATCTTCATAAAAGGACGCAGCAAAAGCATGATTCTGGGAGCTTCCGGAAAAAACATCTTTCCGGAGGAACTGGAAGCCAGATTAAATAATCTGCCCTACATTCAGGAATCTATTGTGATAGAAAGAGACGGTAAACTGATTGCCCTGATCTATCCGGATATGGAAGCTGTTGACAGCGAAAAGATCGAAGAGCAGCAACTTAATAAAATCATGGAAGAGAACAGACAGGCAATGAACAAACATTTCCCGGCGTATATGGCTGTCAACAAAGTGGAAATCTATCCGGAAGAATTTGAAAAAACTCCTAAACGCAGCATAAAGCGCTTTTTGTATTCGAGTTAAAACAAGATGTGGAAACCAATCCTGATCATCATTCTAATCTTCGGTGTTTTAGCAGGATTGTATTATTACTACAATAAACCCGAAATCATAAGTTTTGATGATTCTCCCATAAATACAAATAAAACTCCCAGGCAGACAACTCTCTTCCGCCCCAAATCTATTGAACACAAAACCGGCCTGTTGAATTTGAGCATCAACCCGATGGCTCGCTATTCCATATCTGCCAGAGTTCTGGCAAAAAGAAGATACGTGCGGGGTTGGGAATCAGAAATATCTCCCTGGGATATTGTTTTTGGCTGGGGCGAAGCAGCCGATGAGACAAAAACAGAAAATTTGAGGATCAAGCAGGCAGTTCGCTGGTATTCCTTTCGAATTAAAGGCGAAATGGAACTTTCTGCGAAATACATTTCCAGGCACACATCAAATAATCATATAATTCCTGCCAATAACAACATCCGCAAAGTAATCTTGTTTCTGCAGAAATCAGAAATTGTTTATATGGAAGGTTATCTTGTGAATGTTTCCGGGAAAAAGGGAAATCAAAACATTCATTGGAATACTAGTTTGAGTCGTGATGATACTGGCATGGGAGCCTGTGAAATATTTTATGTGGATCTGGTGAAAATTGGAAATAAGGTATATAAGTAAATTATGAACGACGAATATGGAATCCATTTACCAAATTATCAGAACAGCATCCTGAATTTGACTGCTTCAATTTTATCTGCTTATCAGGTTACTCCTTTTCATCCTCCTCTGAAGCAGAAGATGGAACTGGAAAATAAACAAAATATCGTGCTTTTTATTCTGGATGGTTTCGGTTTGAATCTATACAGAAAACATGCTGCAGAAACTTTTTTGAAAAATCATTATGTCGACACGCTTACTTCGGTTTTTCCACCTACTACGAGTGCTGCTATCACCAGCCTCAACAGCGGCAGAACTCCCTGGGAACACGGAGCTATCGGCTGGACCTTGTTCTTCAAAGAATTCGCCAAAAATATCGATTATCTGCCAAATTGGGATTCCATCACTGCAACCACGCAAAACTCATTTGTCTATAATGTTTATGATATCGTAGGCGCTGAAAGTATTTTTTCCTTACTCAGAGATAAACGTCCCGATCTGATGTTGTATCAGATAACCGAAGAGAGGCTGCAATCCAGCTACAACGTTAATTTAACCGCTGCCAACACCACAGTGATGAGTCCAACCAGGAAAGAAAACCGCTATGAATTGATCTATAAAACGATCACTCAACATTCTCAATTACGGAAGTTTATTTATTCCTACTGTGCCAATCCCGATCATCTGGAACATCATCATGGCGTATATTCGCAGGAGGTGGCAGCTTTTTTGCAGAAAACATTCCAGAAACTGGAAGAGCTTTGTCAAAGGCTGCAGGGAACTGATACATCTATGCTCATAACCGCGGATCATGGCTTGATCGATATTGATGATTACTATTATTTAAACGAAGATGAAGAACTATTCCAAAGCGTTATTCTGCCGGCATTTCCGGAACCAAGATTCATCAGCTTTTTTGTAAAAAAACACCGCATTCAGCAATTTTTGAGAGCTTCTGAAAAATATGAAAATGATTTCTGGATTTTATCGCGGGCGGAATTTCTGCAGAAAAATCTCTTAGGTTCCGGAATTGAGCATCCCAAAATTGACGATTTTGTGGGAGATTATGTTTTCATTGCAAAATCTACTAAAGCTCTCAAAACTATTTATCAGCAAAACGGAAAATGGGAAAAAGAATTTAAAGCTCATCATGCCGGCATCACACCGGCAGAAATGCAGGTTCCGCTTATTCATATAGAGCTTTAAAATGAACAAATTCAAAACCAGGATTGGATATCTGCAAGCCAATATCTCGATCTTTGTCAATCTTCTCCTTTTTGGCATCAAGCTGTGGGCAGGTATCAAATCTGCTTCTATTGCAATCATCGCCGACGCCTGGCACACGCTCTCCGATTCCTTCTCTTCCCTCCTGCTTCTGCTGGGATTCAAGCTTGCTGCCAAACCAGCCGATGAAAGACATCCGTTTGGTCATGGCAGAATGGAGATAATTTTTGCTGTGATAGTTGGTACTATCCTGGCTGTGGTCGGGTTCAATTTCCTGTTGGATTCTATCGATCGCCTGCGGGCAGTGCAATCTGCCAGATTCGGCACTTTTGCCTATCTTGCCACAATCGTCTCTGTAGTTGCAAAAGAAGCCTTGGCGCAATTTGCCATCTATCAGGGCAGAAAACACGCTTCTCCCTTATTGCTTGCCGACGGCTGGCATCATCGTTCCGATGCCATCTCCTCACTCATTGTTCTGGTGGGAATCACTTTAGGCAGATACTTCTGGTGGATTGACGGAGTCTTGGGAATCGGCATGTCCTTCCTGTTGTTTTATGCTGCCGTTAAAGTACTCAAAGATTCGATCAGCAATTTGATCGGTGAAGAACCCGATGATAAAATGTCCGCAGCTATTAAAAATCTCGTACAAAAACATGTAGAACATCCTATTTATCTGCATCATTTGCATGTCCATCGCTATGGAGATCACTGTGAAGCGACATTTCATATCGAAATGAACCCGCAAACCAGACTGAAAGAAGCACATGAGATATCAGATAAAATCGAGAATTTACTGCGCTCGGAATTGGAAATCGAAGCTACCATCCATGTCGAACCTTATAGTTTACCAAAAAAAACATGACCAACCAGAATAAAGCTTATCTTTATGCTGCTCTGGCCGTGCTTTTCTGGTCCACAGCGGCATCGGCTTTCAAGCTTACATTGCGCTATTTGAATACGATAGAAATGCTTTTTTATTCATCTTTTTCAGCCAGTCTGACACTTTTCATCATACTGAAGATTCAAAGAAAATTCCATCTGCTGAGAAATTATTCGAAAAAGGATTTTCTGCACTCTGCCATTCTGGGTTTTTTCAATCCCTTCTTTTATTACATTATTCTCTTTAAGGCATATTCCCTTCTTCCGGGTCAGATGGCTCAACCGCTTAATTTCGTCTGGCCATTGATGATCGTGCTTCTTTCCATTCCGCTTTTGGGTCAGAAGATAAAACCAGCCAGCATTCTGGCAATATTCATCAGTTTTTTGGGAGTTGTTGTTATCTCCACCCAAGGACGTTTTGCAGTACCCGATCTGGTTAATCCTCTCGGCGTAATTCTGGCTCTGGGCAGTTCCGTGATCTGGGCATTCTTCTTCCTGATGAATGTGCGGGATAAACGAGATGAGATCCTGAAGCTTTTTTTAAGTTTCACATTTGGATTCATCTACATTCTTCTGGTTTTTCTTTTTCATATAAAATCTCCCAATCTTATGGGAATACCAGGTGCGATTTATATCGGTTTATTTGAAATGGGTCTCACATTTGTAATCTGGGTGAGAGCTTTAAAACTTTCGAAAACCACAGCCCAGGTAAATAATCTGATATATCTGACACCATTTTTGGCGCTGGTTTTCTTGAATGTATTCGTGAAAGAAAGAATTCATTTATCCACTATCATCGGTTTAATCTTTATCGTTTCAGGAATCATTATTCAGCATAAACTTGGGCACAGAAAAGTAAAAAATTATCCAGAGAACGAATTCAGATAAGTGAGGTTATGTGATGAAATCAATTAATCCTGCCACAAACCAAGTTGTGAAAGAGTACAACAGCGATTCTGCTCTTATCGTTTTGGAAAAATTAGCCAAAGCCGAGAAAGCATTTTGTGCTTGGAAAGAGACAAGTTTCGCCTTTAGAGCTGAACTGATGCAAAGAGCAGCCGAAATACTGAGAAAAAAATCTTCTGAATATGCCGGACTGATGACAACAGAAATGGGCAAACTGCTCACAAGTGGAAGTGCCGAAGCGGAAAAATGTGCCTGGGTCTGTGAATATTATGCCCAGAATGCCGAGAATTTTCTGCAGAATGAATATGTTCACACTAATGCTTCAAAAAGCTATATAACTTATCAGCCATTGGGAACGATCTTAGCGATAATGCCCTGGAATTTTCCATTCTGGCAGGTTTTTCGTTTTGCCGCTCCCAACCTGATGGCTGGAAATGTCGGAGTGCTGAAACACGCTTCCAATGTTCCCGGATGTGCTTTGGAAATCGAGAAGCTCTTTCTGGATGCCGGCTTTCCGGAAGGAGTTTTCCAAACTTTGTTGATCGGCAGCGGAAAAACAAAATCTGTTATAGAAAATCCGATCGTGAATGCAGTTACTTTAACCGGTAGTACACAAGCCGGAAAAGCAGTTGCTGCTGCTTGCGGCAAAGTACTAAAAAAGTGTGTTCTGGAATTAGGCGGCAGCGATCCTTATGTTGTTTTGGCGGATGCTGATATAGATAATGCTGTCGATCTATGCCTTACCAGCAAATTGATCAACTCCGGGCAGAGCTGCATTGCAGCGAAAAGATTTATCATTGTAAAAGATGTTTTTGAGGAGTTCACAGAAAAATTCCTGCAGAAGATGAAAGCACAAAAAATGGGAGATCCATGCCAGCCCGAAACTACACTCGGTCCTTTGGCCAGAACTGATCTTCGCGATGAGCTACATCAGCAGGTTGTGGATTCAATTGCCCAAGGAGCTGATTGCATTTTAGGAGGATTTATTCCCGAAATACCGGGAGCTTTTTATCCGGCCACGATCTTAAAGAACGTGCAAAAAGGCATGATCGCCTACGGACAAGAGTTGTTTGGTCCGGTTGCAGCATTGATCTCTGCCGAAAATGAAGCGGAAGCAATCTGCATGGCAAATGATACAAGCTTTGGTCTTGGAGCAGCAATTTTTACTTCTGATATAGAAAAAGGAGAAAGATTGGCAGCTTCCAAGTTGCAGGCAGGATGCTGCTTCGTAAATGATTTTGTGAAATCTGATCCGCGGCTGCCATTTGGGGGAATCAAAGAAAGTGGTTTCGGACGTGAACTTGGCAGAGCAGGAATTTTGGAATTTGCTAGTTTTAAGACAGTCAGCATAAAATAATTGACAGCGTTTACAATTTTTGGGATTTTGCTTACAGAGCATCTGAGGAGGTTATGAATGGGAGCTCAACAGCTTCTATTAGTAATTATCAGCGTGGTAATTGTCGGAGCACTTATATCTTCAGGAATTATGATGTTCAATCACAGGGCAAAGACAGCAAATCGCGAAGCGATTATTCAGGATATGTATAACGTAGCAGCTTCTGCGATTGCTTTTTATAAAACTCCTGACAGTATGGGCGGTGGCGGTGGCAGTTGGGATTCTGATAGATTTATGCAGTTCAGCGGATTGCCTTTAACCAAAAATGGAAAAAGAATGATCACAGAAAACGGACAGATTAGAGTGGTGGAAACTACTCAAGGACGGCTCCGAATAGTGGGTTATGGTAAAGAATTGGGATTTGATGAAGAAAAATCTATTCGAGCCCGGTTGGTATTATACGGCTCCGATATTGAAGGCTCAAGATTTAAGATAATTAACTGATATATTTATAAATAAATATTCTATATAAAAAATTTTGAAAAACATCTTTACAACAAATGTCCCCACAAATAAATAGACCGACGGTCGGTATGATCAGTAAAATGGAGGAGTTTAGATGGGAAAATTAGCATCGAAAGCCGAATTGAGAATAAATGAAATTCTTTCTGTGGCACAAAGTTTCTTTTTTCAACATGGTTATGATAATACTACCGTAAACATAATCATCGAAGCAATGCAGATATCCAAGGGTGCCTTTTATCATTATTTCAAATCCAAGGAAGATTTACTGGATAAACTGGTGGAAAGATTTACTAATCAGATTTTAGATAAATTACAGCCGATTGTGGAAGATCGGGATTTGAATGCTTTGGACAAACTGAATCAGGTTTTCATTCAAAGCAGCATCTACAAAGCTGGGCAGCTTGATTTCATTATGACACTCAGTAAAGCTATCTATTCAGACAAGAATCTTGTCCTGCGGGAAAAGATAAACCAGAAATCTCTTCAAATTTCCTCGCAATTATTTGCTCAAATCCTGGATCAGGGCAGCAGGGAAGGTTGTTTTTCTATTCATAATCCTCAGGCAACAGCTGAAATGATTTTACTTTTTGGAGCCAGTATTGCTTCCCGCAATGCACAACTTTTCGTCGATCTTCAAAATAATCCTCAAAACATACAGCAGTTAAGCGAGCATTTGGAACAATATCGTTTGGCGGTGGAACGCATTCTGGCAGCCCCGGAGAACAGCATCAAAGTTATCGACGAAACCTTTCTGCCTGCTCTGCAGAACTATATTGAAAACAAAAAATGACAAAATTTATTTTAATTCTGTTATTATCTTTTGAACTTCTTTCGGCAGTGGAATGGGATTGGAAAAATTCTATCAATACCAGCGGAAGATTGTTCGAAGCCGAGAGCAGTCAAAAATATCATTTTGCATTAAATCTGAAGCCCGAGTTTTTCTTCACTCTCTATGCAGATGATAGGATCAGCTTAGACAGCGAGCAGATCGCTGAATTCAGTTTTGCTCTCCGAAAAGGAGATACTGCCAGGTCAACCAGATCAGAAGCCGATCTTTATCGCAGCTGGCTGCGTTTTTCCACTCTGCAGTCAGAAGTCAGGCTGGGATTGCAGAAACTCAATTTTGGTTCTGCCCTTCTTCTGCGTCCGCTGCAGTGGTTCGACACCATCGATCCAACCGATCCAATCCGCAAAACCGAAGGAACTGCAGCATTATTGCTGCGGCATTACTTTCTGAATAATGCAAACCTCTGGCTATGGTCTGTTCATCCGGAATTTAATGAGCTCAAATATCTCGGAATGAGATCGCAGGGTCTGGAGTTCGGCGGCAGACTTCAGTATCTATTTACCTTCTGTGAAACAGCTTTTTCCTACCATCACCGCCGTTTGCAGAATGAAAGTTTCGAACAGGAAGATCGTTTAGGACTGGACAGCCGCTGGGACATGCAGATCGGCTTCTGGTTTGAATCTTCCGTTTCCCGCTTCTCTAAGGCAAACTACATTCGCTATGTAAGCCAGTTCACAATTGGAGCGGACTACACAATACCGGTTGGCAGCGGCTGGCAGGTTTTAGCAGAACATCTTTTCAGGAAGATGTTTGTCGAAAGTATTTCCGATCCACTTTCCGATTCTGCCGCATCTTCCCTGCTGCTGTCTTATCCGCTTTCCCTGTTTAACAATCTGAAAGCTGTTGTTAGCTATGATTGGGATAACCGGAACTTCTTCTATTTTGCGAGTTTTTCCCGCTGCTATGATTTTGTGACGTACCATCTGAATGTTTTCCTGAATCCTGATTTTACTGAATATCCCATTTTCGAATATCAGCAAGATGGAAAATCAATCCAGCTGCTGATTGAGGTGAGTTTTTGAGATGAATAAAATGATAAGGAAAGAACTATGACTTTGATCACAATCGAGAATATGAGCAAGGTTTATCCGATGGGTCTGCGCAAGTTCACAGCGCTCAGGGATATCAATCTGAGATTTTCAGAAGGTGAATTCTCGGGCATTGTGGGTCCCAGTGGATCAGGCAAAACCACACTGCTCAATATCATCGGTTCACTGGATACGCAATCGACCGGCAATGTGGAAGTTATGGGCAAATCCGTAGCCCTTCTGAAGGCGCATGAGTCTGCTCGACTACGCAGTGAAAATATCGGTTTCATCTTTCAAACCTACAATTTACTGCCGGTTTACACGGTTTTTGAAAATGTCGAATTCCCGCTTCTGCTGCTCAGGCTGAATCCTCATAAACGCCGGGAGGCTGTTCTTGATGCACTTAACTGGGTTGGTTTGAACGATAAGCTCAAATCCCGCCCTGCTCAACTTTCGGGCGGAGAATGTCAGCGGGTGGCTATTGCCAGAGCTATCGTGAAAAAACCGTCTTTAGTGCTGGCAGATGAACCGACTGCCAATCTGGATGCAGAAAACTCTCACAACATCCTGCAGATGATGAAGAAACTGAATGAAGAAATGCAGACAACTTTCATTTTTTCTACCCACGATGCCAAAGTGATCAAATATCTGCGCCGCAAGATAACGCTTCTGGACGGCAAGGTTGCAAAAGATGAAATTCTTCAACCACAAAAGGCAGCGGGAGATTGATATGATCATCAAACTTGCCTTCAAGAACATTATGGGTGCGGGATTGCGGACCTGGCTAAATATCTTCATCCTTTCATTAGCCTATTTCACCATCATCGCCATGCAGGGTTTTCTGGAAGGTTGGAAACACGATGCCGCCCGTGAGATCAAGAACTGGTATGCTGCCGGCGGACATTACTGGCAGAAAGATTACGATCCCTATGATCCGTTCAGCCTGGAAGACAGCCATGCACCGATTCCCGGCGAACTTCTACCCGAAATCGAAGCCGGAAATGCGGTTCCCATACTCTATACACCGGCTTCCATTTATCCCAAAGGAAGAATGCGCAATATCGTGCTCAAAGGCATCGACCCGCAACAGGAATTATTAGAGCTGCCAACCCATTACTTAGTGAAAGAATCCGAAGATATTTGTGCGATCGTCGGCAGCAGGATGGCAGAAAATACGGAGCTAACAGCCGGAGATTTCGTAACCCTGCGCTGGCGCGACCGGCACGGTGCCTTCGATGCGATCGATATCAAAGTCGTGCATGTCTTCGAAACCACCGTTTTGAACGTCGATTCCAACCAGATGTGGATATCTCTAACCAACCTGCAGAAGATGCTGGAACTGCCGGATCAGGCAACGATCATCGCTCTGGATAGTGAAGTAAGACCGTTAGACCTTACAGACTGGACTTTCCGTACGCAGGATTATCTGCTGCAAGACCTTAAAAACATGATCGACGCAAAATCGATCGGAACATCCGTGATGTATATGATCCTGCTGTTCATGGCAGGCATCGCCATATTCGACACGCAAATACTCTCCATTTTCCGCCGCCGCAGGGAAATGGGAACAATGATGGCTCTGGGTTTGACCCGCAATAAGATCATTGCCCTTTTCACGCTGGAAGGCATCCTGCATGCAGTTTTGGCATTTTTTGTGGGAGCATTATACGGCATTCCACTTTTGAATCTGCTACAGAAAACCGGCATCTCTTTTCCCGGAGATGCCGAAGATTACGGATTGAGCGGCATTACCAACACACTCTATCCCGAATACGGCTGGAAACTGGTGCTGGGAACTGTGATTTTTGTGCTGATCGTCGTAACTGTTGTCAGCTATCTGCCGGTTCGCAAGATTGCCCATCTAAAACCAACAGATGCCCTGCGCGGTAAAATGACGAAATGATAAAACAAAGTCTTTCCGAGGTATCTTTTGGCTTTACCCACGAAGAATCTCGTGATAATCTTTCAGCTTTACTTCTCGTGAATGCAAAGATAGATTCTTCCCAACTGTGCCTGCGAAGTGGCACGAAGCCGCAAGAGCAACGTGAACACACCCCATGCCGAAAGTATTCGGGACACCCCTCTCAAGAGGGGAATTATGTAAGAAATGACGAAAATTATCAATAAGAGGAAAACATGTTCAAATTTTTAGCGAAAGGACTTCTGCGTGATACCAGCCGCAGTTTCTTTCCCATTCTGGTAATCGCAACCGGAGTAATGCTGACCGTAATTCTGCATAGCTGGCTGCAAGGGTTTGCCATGATGACGATCAGGGAAAACGCCAGATTTCGCACCGGTCATCTGAAAATCGTGACAAAAGCCTATGAACAGATGATGGATCAGAGTCCTTTGGATATGAGTCTGCTGAATACGGAAGAACTGATCGGACATCTGAAGGAAGAATATCCGGATTTGATCTGGTTGCCGCGAATTCATTTCGGCGGACTTCTGGATATTCCGGACGAAAAAGGCGAGACAAAAGCCCAGGGCGAGATTATGGGTCTGGCGATCAATTTACTTTCCAGCCAGCAGGAGATCAGATTGCTGGATTTGCAGGAAGCAGTTCTCAACGGCAGCCTTCCCCGCAAGCAGAATGAGATATTGATCAGTCAGGAAGTAGCTGAAAAAATGAATATAAAGATCAGAGATTCTGTAACGATCATCAGTTCCACAATGTTCGGTTCGCTCACGATGTATAATTTTCAGGTTGCCGGCACAGTACGGTTCGGTGTGCAGGCAATGGATCGGGGAGCTGTGATAATCGACATTTCGGCAGCCCGGCAGATGCTGGATATGGAAAACGCTGCTAACGAAATTCTGGGGTTTCTTCCCGCCTATCAGGAAGAGCTTACTTACAGGATCTCAGCCGGGTTCAACGCAGAATTCGGAGATGAAAAAGATGAATTCGCTCCGGTGATGTTGCCCTTGCGGGAACAGGAAAATCTGGATGTTCTTCTGTCCATTATGGATGAACGAATGGGTATGATGATCTTTATGTTCGTTTTTATCATGTCGCTGGTTTTGTGGAATGCCGGTTTGATGAACGGCATCCGCCGTTACGGCGAGATCGGAGTGCGCCTGGCGATGGGTGAAAACAAAAAACACATCTACAGTATGATGATAGTGGAAGCTGTTCTGATCGGTGCTGCAGGAACGCTGATCGGCACGGTTATCGGGCTGAGCATTTCTTATCTGCTGCAGCTTTACGGCTTTGATATGAGCAGCCTGATGAAAGATGCCACTATGATCATGAGTTCGAAAATGAGCGCTCAGATCACCTCTGCCACCTATTTTATCGGAATTCTGCCCGGAGTTCTGGCATCGGTGCTGGGTGCTGTGTTTTCCGGCGTGGGAATTTTTAAACGTCAAACCGCTCAACTCTTTAAGGAGCTGGAAGTATGAAAAATCTTCTTACAATGATACTTCTTATCTCATTCAACGTACTCTTTTCACAGTATCCGGATGGGACAGAAATCCTGACTAAAATTGATGAAAATATGTACTCGAAAAGCATCGTGGCAATCATTCAAATGACTGTGCATGGCAATCGCATCAGCAAAACCATGAAGCTGAAATCCTGGAGTGAAGGAGAAAAACGTTCTTTTTCCGAATACCTCTATCCGCCCAGAGATGCAGGCACCAAAATGCTGAAGCTGGATAACAATCTCTGGATCTACGATCCGGCTGCCGACAGAACAATCCAGATCTCCGGACACATGCTGCGCCAGAGCGTAATGGGATCCGATCTTTCCTATGAAGATATGATGGAAGAAAACCAGCTTAAGAAAGTTTACGATGCCGTTGTCTTAGGAGAAGATTCTTTTTCCGAAAGGAAATGCTGGGTTCTGGAATTGAAAGCCCGAAAAAGCGATCTTGCCTATCAGACCAAGAAAATCTGGGTAGATCAGGAACGCTATCTCCCCCTGAAGGAAGAACGTTTCGGCAAAAGCGGAATTCTCTTGAAAACTACTGAAATCAATGAGATCATCAGATTGCATAATCGCTGGTATCCGCAGAAGATAACTGTGAAAGATGCCTTGAAAGACGGCAAGGGAACCGAGATCATGTTTGAAGAGATCGAATTCGATGCCGAAATCCCGGCTGCCAGATTCTCCAAAGCAGCCCTCAGAAAGTAATTTCATGTTTTCAGGAATAGATTTGGTGATACTTTTTTCCTTTTTTTTCTCGTCGGCAGATGATTATCTTTTGCACGATCCCTGTTCTTAGCTATAATTTATAAAAAACGTGGAAGAGGAGAAGAAAAATGAAATTTTTTGAAACTGCCAAAAAGATGGAAAGAACGATTCAAGACTATTATCGAGATCTTTCTGAAAAATGCGTTACAAATGAAGGAATAAAGAATATTTTGAATATGCTGGTCAAAGATCACGAACAGCATTTGGAAAAATTTAGACAAATGGAAAATGACCAGTGTGCGGAAATGAAACAGAGCAATGCTTACAAAGAAAGTCTGGATGTATTTCAAAAGCTGCAGCAGGATAAAGAATCATTTAGCTGTGATATTGATCAATTGAAGATGTATCGTCAAGCTTACGATCTGCTGGAAAAGAAGCTGGATTTCTACTGGCAGGGCAGAAAAGAACTGGACTGCAAGGAAAATCAAGCCATTCTGGATAGTATCATAGCAGATGAAGAGCACCATAAATTTGTGTTGTATAATATCATTGAAATGGTGGAAAGACCGCTCACCTGGTTAGAAGATGCCGAATTTTATCATCTCGATAAATACTGATTTGTTTGTACAATTCAAATCGGTTAGTATAGGAAACCATCCTTTCACAGCAAATATTAAATGGTATCTGAAATGATTTTTTTGTACTTCATACTTTTCTTTATAGCGCTGATGATGTTCAGCACATTTATGGTCGCCAGCTATCTCAAACAGAACGGCGTGAAAGTAGATGTTCTCTGGATGCGTTTTAAATTTTTCTACTATCTGCACCAATATAATAAAATAACTCGTATGCAACATGGCCATATTGGAATCTATTTTTATCTCTGGATAATAGCGAATATTGGTTTGATTGCAACAATTGTTGTTATGAATTTTTGATTTATGGATTGTTGATAAAGAATTCACAAAAATGAAAAGCAATTTTGAATGAGTCGAATTCTTAAAAAAATAAAATTAACACCCGATTTCAATCAAGTGAAACAACTGATCTCCCATTTCTACTCTCATTTAGAACGATCGCACTCCAAATTCCTCATTGACATAATATCATAAAATATCTTTTTGAATCCGCGCCGAGTAACAAGTCCTAAATCGGTTTAGCGACAAGGACTGTTACCGACAGGGTATAGCCGGAAACAGCTATGCCTCCCGTGTTTGGAAAGGCGAGCAGGAAATTTTTCATCCTCTTGCCTTCAAAAAATTTTGGAGGTATTTTTTTTATGAAATGCAAAACCGTTTTTTTTCTCTCATTCATCATCATCGTTTTATTTGTGATTGGATGCAGCGAAAAAGACCCGACCGGCAACGACAATCAGCCGGAACCACCAGCTTTAGCCCAGATTCCCGATCTGGAAATGGCTTTCCCCGATTCTGCGGATCTTGTCAATTTCACAGCCACTCAAGTGGAATACAGCGGCGAGATGGTGACCGCCTATTCTCTGGTTCAGTTTGTTGATTTTTCCCGATCCGGCGTTGATGAGCTGGAATACACTTATGAGATCGTTGCCGATGACGGCTACAGCCCGCGTCAGGGCGGCAATCCCGATCTTTTCTGGGAACAATTTGAAACCGGCTTTCTGCTGCCCACCGAAAAATTCCGCACCTATTTTCCCAGCGATGAGATTTTCACAGCTTACAACGTGAAATATGCTTTGAAGATAAATCTTTATCGCACAGTTATTGTAGTCGATGCATACGGAACTGAAATCACTTTCCAGTTAGGAGCCATCGCAACGGAAGATGTTTATCATCAGGCTGGCAACGGACAATTCTACACTGATCCGGGTTTTTCGATGATCAACCTGATTTCGGACTATGTGACTGAAAATCCGCAGAATTACGAATATCATTTCTCTGCATCGAACAATGAAACAGAGATTTTTATTTGGGAAGATATTCAAGCTGCCTGGTGGCTGCCGGAGCAGAACAAAGCCGTCTTCCTGAATGCGGACGGCACGGAATTTCACAGCAGTTTCAAGTATCTGATCCGCATCGAACTTATTTCCCTGCCGCAGGTGATTCTTGCTGCGTAGATTTACTTCGCAGGATCTGCTTTACATAGCGATCTTCAGCGCTTTGGGGTTGGCGGTCAAACCGATCGTCACCCCGCTTGTTCATCTGGTTTCAGCGCCGTTGATGATCCCGGGCGGGTCGCTGGCCGGTGGTTTTTATATGATGTGGCTGGCTCTGGCGATGGCCATCGTGCAGAAACCGGGCACCGGCTTTCTGGTGGGTTTGGTGCAGGCGATCGTGATGATCTCTCTGGGCTATTTCGGTAATCACGGTGCTGTTTCGCTGCTCAGCTACACTCTGCCCGGAATAGCAGCCGAACTGGTCTCGCTGTTGTTCAGGAACAAAGGATCACTTTCCGCTCAATGCAGCATCTGCACTTTCGCCAATCTCTGTGGAGCTCTGGTCGTAACGCTGCTTGTGATGCGACTGGCTCTGATCCCGCTGCTGATCGCGATGATGGCGGCTGCGATTTCCGGTATTATCGGAGGGATTCTGTCGTATTCTCTTTTTAAAAAATTAAAGAAATACAGGATTGTATGAACTTATCATCAAAGAGAATGATTGTCATCCTGAGTTCGACCTTAGTCGAGTATCGAAGGATGATACAAAAAAATAATGTGACACTTCGATATGTCTCCGGCAGTTGCCGGAGCCTACTCAGTGTGAAAGAGGTTTAATCATATGAAATCAAAAATTCTTATTCTAACGCTGCTGATAACATTCAGTATGAATGCACTCACTCTGATCGATAGAGACAGAACGATAGATGTAAGCCTGGAAGAGCTTCTGTCCTATCCGCAAAAACAGGTGGAAACAAGCCGCGACAAGAACGGAAAAGTCAGCATTGAAATCTGGACCGGCGTCGATCTGAAACAGCTATTGGATAAAAATCAGATCACCGATTTCTATCAGCTTCGCTTCACATCCGAAGATAATTATCAGGTGCGGCTTAGTGCAGCAGAGATCGTCGAGCATTCTCCCATCATCGCTCTGCAACGCAATGGCGAAAAACTGGATGAAACGCAAATCCGGCTGATCGCTCCACAAATCCGCGATATGTACTGGATTCAGGGAATCTCTACCGTCACAACCGAGAAAAAGACCAAACTGCCTCTTCCCTACAGCCTGCTGACGGCAGAAAAGATTCTGGAGAACATGGAAATTCAGTTCGATCCCGTTCCATTCAAAAAAGTGGAAGGCTATTATTTCATCGATTTGGCAGCCAGAGCCTTTCCCATCCTGCAGGGAGAATTCCTGCTGGTCAGCAGCGATGGCGTCTCTCAGCTGCTGGATTTTGAAAAATATCTGAAGAACGCCGTTCTCATTAGAGTTGAAGACAGATTTAACTTGCAGAGCCCCGATATGCCGGGCGGTATGTGGATCAAGGATCTGGTTTATGTCCAAACCTTTGACCGGGCGGTTTTCTTTAAAGATAGAATTTCGGATTTGAAGGCAATCGGCAATCTACTCGGCTGGAAAGAACTACCCGAACTTTTGCTAGATCAGGACGGCAATCAGATAGCTCCTGAAACAGAATTTTCCGATCCCGTCTGGCAGAATGTGAAGAAGGTGAGATGGCAAGACTGATCTTCATCATTTTAGCCGTTGTTTTCTTTTTCGGCTGTTACCAGTCTCAGATCGAAGTAAGTGGAAACATCGAGCGGAAAGTATTTCTGAACCAGACAGGAAACCTGCTGGAAATTCTTCACAGCAAAGCTATCGTGGCAGAATATCTGCTGCTTATTGCAACTGACGGCACAGCAGTTTTCATTTGCGAAAAATCTTTTTCCGAATTGGAGATCATCCGGAAAAAAGGAAAATTCGCAACGCAGACGGGAAGCCTGCCGCCGGTGTGTAATCTGAATGAGATCAAAGAAATCTGCATCTATAATTCCAGCTATCCGCTGAGCGATCATCAAACTCCCTTTTCGCTGCGCTTGCAGGAGTTCCAATTTCTGGGAGAAAGCTCGCAAGCCGGTCATTATGTAAGAAAATACAAACTGAAAGGGGTTTAATCATATGAAACAGCAATGTTTAAGTAAAACACACAAACGGATGATTAACTACCAAACCCACTTATATTCCCCCTTTCCGTCTTCATTGCATTACGCCGTGACAAGCCAAAGGAGGACAAAAGGAATTCTAATCCTATGAAACGAATCCTGTTAATAACAGCAGTCTTGATCATTCTCCTGATTTTTCTGCTGATCGTTAGAAATCAGCAGCAAACCGGCAACCTCGGCATCACAATCAGACAGAATGAAGCGGAAAAAATGATCAGTTTTCAAGAAATCAAAAAACTCGCTTTTCAGGAATTCCGGACTGCCCGGAACGATGAATTTACCGGTGTTTTACTGACCGATCTTATGAAGCAGGCAGAAGTTTCGTTCGAACAATACATCATCCTGCAATCGGCGGATGGCGCCAGTCTGCGGTTACCGCAGGATCTGATCGAATCATCTTACCTGATCTGGCAGAATGATACATCCGAACAGGCTTTACGTTTGATCATTCCCGCCGATGAATTCGGACAGCGCTGGATGAAATTTGTGCAGAGCATCGAGGTTCACTGAAAAAATGCTGCAGATCAATAAGCTTAATTTTCGTTATGAGAATTCCGGAAAAAGGCTGTTTCAGGATTTCAGCTTTTCCATCCGGAAAGGCGAGGTCATCGCCGTGCGCGGCAGCAGCGGCAGCGGCAAGACCACGCTTCTTCACATCATCTGCGGCGTAATTCCCAAGATGATCAAAGGAGATTTTTCCGGTCAGATTTTATGGAACAATCAAAACATTGCCGATCTCACTCTGCCGCAAACTGCTACGCAGATCAGTCTTTTGCTGCAGGAACCGGATAATCAGCTCTTCTTCCCCACTGTTGAACAGGAACTGGCGTTCGGGGCGGAAAATCTGAAGATGGAACCCAATGTCATCGATGATAAGATCACTCAGATTCTGAATGAACTGCAGATCAGTCATCTACGCTTTGCCGAAACAAATACGCTTTCTTTCGGACAGAAAAAACTGGTGACTTTTGCTTCTTTGCTGACGCTTTCACCACAGGTTTATCTGCTGGATGAGCTTTCCGCCGGTTTATCGGAAAAGCATCTGCTGGCAGTTCAGAATATTTTAAAGAAACTGGCAGAAGAAGGAAAGATCGTCATTCTGGCAGATCACAATCCGACTCTGCTCGATCTTGCCCGGCGTTCGATCCGGCTGAAGGAAAATACCCGATGATCAGATTTCAGGATTTCTCTTTTGGCTATAATGTGCTGCTGTTCGACGGAGTCAGTTTAAACCTCAAAACAGAAGAAATCACACTTCTCACCGGCGAAAACGGCAGCGGAAAAACCACGCTCTGCCGCATATTGAGTGGTCTGCAAAAAGACTATCAGGGTTCGCTGCAGATGAATGGAACAGAAATCAAAACCATCTCGGTCAAACAATCGGCAGCGCAGATGATCTATCTGAAACAGGAACCGCAGAGCAACGTGGTGGCTGCCACTCCTGACGAAGACCTGTCAATCCGGCAGAGTAAATTCCAGACAAAACTAACAGAAGACGATAATTCACTGCGAAGTAATATTTTAACCGAATTGGAAATTCAGGAACTCCAATTCGCTCCCTTCTGGGAGATGAGCAGCGGTCAGATCAAACGGAGTGCTTTGTGCGCACTGCTTCTGAATCCGGAAAAATACTGGCTCATGGATGAACCATTCAGCGGCTTGCATGCGGAAATCGTGGAAAAACTGATTTCGATTTTACAAAAGCGCAAAGCAAGCGGATTCGGAGCGCTGATCGTAACCCACGAAACAGGGCAATTCAGGAAAATTGCCGATCGGATTTTGAAGATAGAAGATCGAGCGATCAAGGAAATGAAATGAAACACTCATGCTTAAGGAACACACACACGAGGATGATTAAATTTAAAAAATGTCATCCTGCCTGCCCTGTGGAATGCAGCTTTGCTGCTGGCGTTTCCAATTCCACCGGGCCTGCTAAGCCGAAATGGAACGGACGCTGGGGCAGTGCCGAAGTGCTTAGACTGACATTTCTCTTGTTAGCCATTTTTCTATTGACTTTCCTCTCTGCCGAAGAAGTTACCAAGCCGGATAGTGTAAAAACCCGGTATTATCAGCTGGAAGGTATTCGCGTCATTGCCGAAACTCCGCAGCAGAGTATCGGTTCGGTGGCAGTGAAATCTTTCGATCTACGGCAAACAACTCCCGAAGTTAATGTTGCGCAAGCTCTATCGGAAGTGAACGGGCTGGACATCAGCACCGGCGGCAAATCCGGCAGCGATCTGCGCATTCGCGGCTATAGCAATGATCGGATCAAATTTTTGCTGGACGGCAGACCGCTGGGCGGCGGTTATTTCGGCAACGTCGATCTGAGCACGATCCCAATTTCCGAGATCAAGGAAATCCAGGTGCTGAAAGGCCCGGTTTCTTCTCTCTTCGGTTCCGATACGATGGGCGGTGTGGTGAACATTATCACCCGCAGTGCCGGAAATGATAAATGGCTGAAGATCGGCTCGCAGTTCAAGCGCAACAACACCAATAAATTCTATCTCTCCTCCTCGCATGACTTTGAAAACTGGGATTACCATCTTTATGCTTCCCGCTATCACACCGACGGTTTCATGCTTTCCGAAGATTTCCAGTCCACTGCTTATGAAAACGGCACTGTGCGCAACTTCACAGCCCGCAATCAATATGATTTTCAAAGCAAGCTGAACTTCACGCTGTTCGATTTTCATTCTTTCGGAATTCAAGCCGGTTATACGTTCATGGATAAAAAGGAAATCCCCGGCAGCATCTATGAAAATAAACTGCGCCGCTTCACGGACTGGCAGCGCCTGCAGCTTGCGGGAATGGCATCTATTCAGCTTTCTCCCTGGCTGAAATCCGATCTGAATGTTTTTTACGACCAATATGACGACACCTATGCCGAATACAATCCCGTCACCGGCACAATGTATTCCACCTGGCCCTCCTATCTGGAAAGCTGGATCTTCGGTCTGCATCAAAAAAACGACTGGGAAATCTCGGCTTCTTCCAGACTGCTGTTCGGCTATCGCTTCGAGAAGGAAGTTTATAATCGCAAGGATAACGGCAATTATCAGGATTGGACCAGCAATAATCAACTCAAACAAAATGGCTTTATCCAGATGGAATACAAACTTGGCGATTTCAATTTTTCAGCAGGAACCGGTATGTCTTTCTTCCAGCCAAAAGGTGTGAAGAACTGGCAGAGCAATCTGGAACCAGCCGTGGGAATCTTCTGGCAGAAAGGCTGGAAAACGTCGCTGGCATTTTCTTCCAACATCCGCTATCCCAGCCTGCATCAGCTTTTCAGCAGCAGCAGCGGCAATCCTGAACTGAAAGAAGAAAGAGCCGAAAAATATGAACTTACCCTGCAATTACCGTTCACTTTTTCTCAGCTCAGCGGTTCCTTTTCCAATGCCGTTTTCTACAACGATATTTCCAATCTGATCGAGAAAGCCGGCGATATTTACCAGAACATATATGAAGTTCAAAACTATGGCTGGGAAAGCACGCTGCAGCTCAAATTCGGCTGGGAACATCAGTTCGATCTGGCTGCCATAAAATACAGCGATGAGAGCAATCTCTCACTATTGGAAGTGCCGGAATATTCCTTCAATTTGACTGAAACGGCGGAACTGCCCTGGCGGGTGAAACTGCAATACAAAGCCGCATGGAAGGATGTACGCCGCGTTCTGAACGACGCAGGTGAAGAAGCATCTCTGCCTTCTTATTGGCTGCATTCAATATTTCTGCATAAGAACTGGCAGAATTATAAATTCATGGTGGGATTGGAAAATCTCTTTGATCAAAATTATTTTGAAAAATTCGGCTATCCGGGACCGGGCAGGAATTTTGTTGTGAATGTGGAAGTGGAAATTTGAGAGATGAGATATTGAGATGAGGAGACTTTGAGAAGATGAGAAGATCAGAAGATTAAAAAGATGATAGCATTAATAATAAGAGGATTCAATTATAAAAAAGGATTGTCATCCTGAGCGGAGTCGAAGGAGAGAGATGAGCAGTGAGAGATGAGATTATGAGATGGGAAGACTGCGGGAAGATGATCAGGCTTCGAAGTGAAAGAAAAGTGAAAGAACTACGCCGCGACCTGCGGGAAGATATGAAAATGAGAAGTTGCACATTCAGATCGGAAAAAAAGAAATTTTTTATGCTCATTCGCGGTTAATGAATCATGAAACTTTATCTACGTACTCGCCCCTCCCCAACCCTCCCCAAAGGAGAGGGAGCAACAACGGAATCCAACCAAAATTCGCGAAGACGGATGAGGCATGAAACTTAATCTGCGTACTATCCTGATCATCGTGATGGCGATCACCTCGCTTTCCGTGATCTACAACACCGTGGCAGTGCAGGCAATCCTGATCGGGATTTCGCTGGTTCTACTGCTCTCGATCAATCCCTCCCGCAAACGCTTTCTGCGCCTCTGGCATCGACTCAAAATGGTTTTGCGGCTGGTCGTCGCGCTCATGATCTTTCAGGTTCTGTTCCGCCAGGAAGGTGAAACCCTCTGGCAGTGGCAGTTTGTTCAGATCACCTCCGGCGGTCTGCAATACGGCATCGCTGCCAGCCTGCGCTTCCTGCTCATCGTCATCATTGCCGGGCTGCTCTTCGATATTCCCTACAGCGACTATCTGCTGGCTTTTCGCGCCTGGAAATTTCCCTACGAGATTTCCTTTCTGGTGGCTACGGTAATCCACTTTATTCCCATTTTCCACCGCCAGTTCCAGCGCAGCCGCGAAGCGCTGCATCTGCGGGGAATCGAACTGGGCAAACTGCCGCTGCTCACCCGCAGCAAAGCCTTTATCTCGCTGATCTTTCCGGTGGTGGCTCGCGCTGTCTCGGAAGTGCGCTATCGGGCTATTTCGCTGGAATTACGCGCTTTCCGGCTTTACCCGACCCGCACCTATCTGCACCGGCAGAAATTGAAGTGGTGGGATTGGGTGGTGCAGGCGGGAGTGGGGGGTTTGTTTTTATTACTTCTTGTCTCATAGTCTTTTCTCATTCAGCGAGATGAGGCTGTTCAATTTGTTTGAAAAATATAATGAATAGCCTTGTCATTTATGGCAAGGTTTGGAAGTGCTGATTTTTTACGAAAATCCTGCTGCTTTTTCCAGATCTGGAAAAAGCAGATTGTGGTTGTAGAGGGGATCATCAACCCCGCCATAAATGACGGGGCTATTGAGATAATCAACTGATCCAAACATTTTATGACGCAGTGGAATAATCCTGCGGAAATCCAAAGATCAAGAATAACGGGACTAATGAAAAAAGTCACTTGCAACATCAGCGTTGACAATCTGCAGGACTTACCGCAATTGTAGCATCAAAAGATTTTGGGAGAATGAAAATGACAAATCTACTTTATTTGGAAGATAGTTATTTAAAAGAATTCCAGGCGAAAGTGAACGAAGTCTTTGCGGATGAAAATGCTATCGTTCTGAATAAGACAGCCTTCTACCCCACCGGTGGCGGACAACCCTGTGATACAGGAAAAATCGAGTTTGACGGAAAAATTTCCAGAGTAACAAAAGTAAAAAAGATCGACGGCAAAATTCGACATTTTATCGAAGGTGATTTACCGGAAGTCGGAACGGAGATCAGCGGCAAAATAGATTGGGAACGCCGCTATCAAATGATGCGCACTCACACTGCTATGCATGCTCTCAGCGCAGTTGTCTGGCGGGATTATCGGGCTCAGGTTACCGGTGGAAATATAGAACCGCTGGCTGGCAGGCTGGATTTTGAATTTGAAAAACTGACAGCCGATATGACAGTAGAAACCGAAACAAAGGTAAATGCAGAAATTAAGAAAGGATTGGAAGTAACTTCCGAAATCCTGCCCAGAGCCGAAGCCGAGGAAATTCCCGACTTGATCCGTACAAAAATAAACCTGCTGCCGATCAGTTTAACAGAAATCCGGGTTGTTAAAATTGCCGGATTGGATTTGCAGGCAGATGGTGGTACCCATGTGAAGAATACTTCCGAGATCGGCACGATCAAAATTTCGGGTTACAAAAGCAAGGGACGGATAAACAAGAGGATCAAGATTCAGGTGGTTGATTAGATTTGTTTTCCATCTCCTTTTCCACTACTTCCACGCCTTTCTTAAAACCCAGATAGCTGATCGCTGAAACGATCCCTGCCAGAATCAGATTCAAGATTGTTCGGGAACTTTTCTTCATAATTCATTCTCCCCAAAAACAGCAGAACCTCTCCAAATGGGTTCTGCATAATAGAAGTGTAACCCGCTGAAGCGGTTGCATGAATTCTCTTCGCTCATAGTTTAATAAAAATATAACATTAACCCCTGACTTTAGTCGGGGGGAAAGAGAAGAGGATAAATGTTGAAATTTTAACCATTTCAATGGTTTTTTGAAATTTCATCAATTATGCAGAAGTCTTAACCTCTCCATACAGAAGAGGTTCTATAAAAAAATATCTATGAAGCTATTCTTTTAAAAAGGATTTCAATTTGGCAAAATCGATTTTCTGAGCATAGCCATAAAGATCTTCTTTGCTGCAATTTCTGCCGCTCACTGTTACCATCACTCTGTTTTCGATAACAAACTGCAGTTCATCCGGTTTGCCGTCGCTATCTCTCTGTTCGATAGCTTTTTCACCATTTATTGTGACCATTTTGTTGCCGCCCAGAAACATGGGATTACTGAACATCATCATCACCGATGATAAAAGCGGTGAATCTGAAACGATGCTGATATCCACTGATTTCTTTTTGTCATAATAAGAATCTCTTCCTTTCTCGTCCAGACCCTCTACCTGAATTATCAGAGAATATTTACGACTGATGGAAAGTCCGCCGCCCAGAAAAGCCATTCCGGCATTATCCATTTGAAATTCTTCTGCCTTCCAGTCGGATAAAGCTGCCGGAAATACTGTTTTGTAGCGTTCCAACTGAATTTGCTGAATCTGATTGACGGCATAATTCAGCTCATTGATCGCTTCCGAATACTTCTTGGATTGATAATGTGATTTTGCCTTATCGATAGAGCTGGTAACTTCGTCTGCCAAAAGCAAACCTACTACAAACAACAATGTAACAATAAGAACCTTTTTCATCTGATTCCTCCTTTATTTGTGTGTCTTTTGTTTTTTTAAATCTGCTGCCTTTTTGATGAATGCTTTGAAGATCGGTTGCGGTTTATCGGGACGTGATTTGAATTCGGGATGAAATTGTACGCCTATAAAGAAAGGATGATCGGGGATTTCGATTACTTCTACCAGAAGATCATCAGGAGATGTGCCGGATATTTCCATACCGTTTTTCATTAAACAATCCCGGTATTTGTTATTGAATTCATAGCGGTGCCGATGTCTTTCTGATATCTCTTCTTTTCTGTAAATCCGATAAGCCAGGCTCTCTTTTTTTAATTTGCAGGGAAAGGCTCCCAGTCGCATAGTACCGCCCATCATATCGATATATTTCTGATCATTCATCAGATCGATAACCGGATTGGCGCAATGTTCGTTGAATTCGCTGCTGTAAGAATCTTCCAGCTTACAGATGTTTTTGGCAAATTCGATCACCGCGATCTGCATTCCCAGACAGATTCCGAAATAGGGAATCCTGTTTTCGCGCGCGTATCTGGCGATCTCGATCTTGCCATCGATTCCACGCACTCCAAAACCCCCCGGAACCAGAATGCCGTCCACGCCTGCTAATATCTTACTGATTTTCTGCTGTGTTAAAGTTTTTTCGGAATCTACCCATCTCAGGTTCAGTTTCAATTTATTAACTGCTGCGGCATGAACCAGGGCTGCTCCCACGCTTTTGTAAGCATCCTGATGTTCCACATACTTGCCGCAAACAGCTATGCAGATTTCATCTTCGGGATTCTTGATGTTATCGATGATCTCTTCCCAATCGCTGAAATCGATATTATGCTGTGGCAGATGGAAATGTTCACAGATTTTCTCGTGGATCTTTGCTTCCATATATACTTTGGGAACTTCGTAGATCGTGTTCACGTCGATAGCATTGATCACGCGGCTTTTCTGTACATTCGTGAAAAGAGCTATCTTGCTTCTGATCTCGTCGTTGAACTGCTTTTCGCTGCGGCATAAGAGCAGATCCGGTTGAATCCCGATCTCTCTAAGTTTGGTGGTGGCATGCTGGGTCGGTTTGGTTTTCAGTTCACCGGCTGCTTTTATGTAGGGAACGTAGGTGAGAAAAATGAACAGAGAATTTTCCATGCCGACTTCCAGCCGGAACTGCCGAATTGCTTCCAGAAAAGGCAGACTTTCGATATCGCCGACAGTACCACCGATTTCGGTGATTACAATATCATGTCCTTCTCCGATCTTGCGAATGAGAGATTTGATCTCATTGGTAACATGAGGTATAACCTGCACGGTTTTGCCCAGATAATCTCCGCGGCGTTCTTTGGTGATAACGCTTTCGTAAATCTGTCCGGAAGTCGAATTGGAATTTTTTGTTAGAGGCTTTCCGATAAATCGTTCATAATGCCCCAGATCGAGATCGGTTTCCGCACCGTCATCCGTCACAAAAACCTCGCCATGCTGAAACGGACTCATCGTTCCCGGATCGACATTCAGGTAGGGATCCATTTTCTGCATTACCACATCATAACTCATTTTCTTCATCAGCAGTCCTATGGAAGAAGAAGCGATACCTTTTCCCAACGAACTCAATACTCCACCGATCACAAAAATATGCTTAGCCAAGATTTGCTCCTGTTTTTTTAGATTTCATTCTTTTACATTCTTTTTTCAATTTCGGCAGCCAGACACGAGATGAAGATCGGTTTGAAATTGCGGTCAAAAAATTTCAATGAAACGTTGTTATCGATGCATCTGTCATAAGAATGGTAGTTTGTGTGAGAATAGATACTTTTGTTAAATCCAACTGTCAGATAGCATTCATTGATGCTGTTGATGAATTCGCTCTGCAGATGAAAATTGCCTTTTTTATCTTTTGTGAAAGCAACATAACGAACCACACCATTTTCAAATTTGATTTTTACATTGTCATAAGTTTTGTTTTTGTAATAAATTTTATCGGCAAAAAATACACCGTTCAGAGTGCTCCTATCCAATGGCATTTCCACAACTCCGGTGGGAATGACCACGATTTCGTGTTTGGCAGAATCTCCATCATAAATCTGGATTTTGTCTTTGATGATCTTCACTTCCAGGTTTTCTTCTTTGGAAATCACACGATAGTTACTGTAAGAAAAAAACTTATCATGCAATTCTCCGCCATAGATCTTGAGAAGATTATAATTACAATTCACAGCTTGCAGATAAATATCTCGAAGCTCGTGAAAGTCTTTTTCGATATAATCTGCCAGTTCCTGTGTGGGAAAATTCAGGAAGATCATTTTTTTCTTTTGTTCAAAGAGATGTTCCAAAATGGATTTTGTGGAATCTTGGAAATTTTTGATCTGCTTATCGGAAGTTTCTTTGAAATCGCTGGCAAAACTCTCCCAGCCGATTTCGATGAATGTATCTATGGAATTTATCCAGCTTTTGTAATAATTTGGCGGAACCGAGAAAACTTCTTCCGGCATCTCCGCAAAAAACCGTTTCTTCAGGTTTTCGGTAGAAAGTTCCAGAACCGGAAAAGCTCTTCTTTTCCTGATGGCAACAGCGATTTCCTCGATGAGAGGCAATTCGATGAGCGGATCCTGAGAATTTCTGCCATTATGGATCTCACCGGCAATGGAGATAACGTCATCTTTTTGAATGCGCAGGAGATTATTGACTAGATTGAAAGCAAGTTCGGCATATTTGTCGTTGTATTCCATCAAATATACCAGCTTTCTCCCAGCTTCACATGCACAAGAGATGATACCTCTTTAGCTAAAATGCGGCTGGAGATTTGTTTGAATTTTTCTTCATTATCACTTACATAGAAAATTTCTTTACCTTCGCCTGCGGTTTCTTTTTCAGTCAAAATTTCCTGCATCCTTTCAGCTATCGACTGAGCGCTATCCACCAAAGTGATCTGATCTCCCACGAATCTTTGAATTGCTTTTTTCAGAATGGGATAATGCGTACAGCCCAGAATAAGCGTGTCGATATTTTTCTGCAGCAGCGGAGAAAGATATTCTTTGATAACAAGTTCCGTGACGGGATGATCTTCCCAGCCTTCTTCTGCCAGAGAAACAAACAACGGACAGGCTGCACTGAAAACCTGTGCTGTGTTATCCAAATTGGCGATAGCATCTGCATATGCATTGCTGCGAATTGTTCCTTCCGTTCCAATTATGCCGATTCGACCGGATCTTGTAGCTTTTAGCGCAGCAATGGAACCGGGATTGATCACACCGATCACCGGCAGAGATAAATGTCTGGAAAGCTCTTCGAGAGCAACCGCAGAGGAAGTATTGCACGCAACAACGATTATCTTGGCACCGCACTGCATCAGAAATCGCGCATTTTGAATGGAATACTCGATAACCGTGTTAGGAGATTTTGGTCCATAAGGCACGCGTGCTGTATCACCAAAGTAGATGATATCTTCCAGCGGAAATTTCTGTCGAATCTCCTTGAAAACAGTCAGGCCGCCAACGCCCGAATCGAAAATACCAATCGGTTGTTTTTTCAATCTACTTCCTTCATTTTCACATTTTTCATGTTCCCAAATTTGTTGTTAACATTAAGTTGTCAAGACAGGTTTAAATATTTATTTGACGAATTTGAAAACAGAAAAAAAATGTTGTCTTAAATTTGATTGAAAGATAGAATTTTTTGCAGAGGTAAGTTATGAAAAAAATAGGTTTATGTCTGGGTGGCGGCGGAGCCAGAGGTTTGTGTCATATTGAATTTCTCAAAGTCCTTGATGAGTTGGATATCAAACCGCACATAATTTCGGGAACGAGTATCGGTGCAATAATTGGGTCATTTTATGCAGCCGGATTATCGGGAAATGAGATCGAAGAAATTCTGGATTCTTTGGATTTAAGTCAGCAAAAAAATGAAAATGACGATAAAAAGGAAGACAAAAAAGAAGAAAGCAAATTAGAAAAATTTCTGGATTCCAAGCTTGCCGATCTCAGAGAATATTACAAAAAATTGGATAGCGTACACAAACTTATAGACATATCTTTCTTTAAATCTTCCAGCTTTTTAGATGGAAAAGGTGTTGCCAATTTCTTCAAGGAAAATCTGCCGGTCAAGAATTTTGAAGATCTCGAAATTCCGTTGAAGATTGTAGCGACAGATTATTGGCGTCAGCAGCAAGTAATATTTGATTCCGGAGAATTAGTTCCAGCCATTCGAGCCAGCATGTCTATTCCTGCCGTTTTTGCCCCGGTCGTTATAAATGACACAGTGCTGGTGGATGGCGGCATTACCAACAATTTACCTTATGATCTCATTCAGGATGAATGTGATCTAACTATTGCCATCGACGTCTCCGGAACGATTAGTGTGCCTGAGAAACCCAAGCTGCCAAATTTTTTCGACAGCATCATGGTCAGTTTCGATACTTTGCAAAATTCAGTTATCCATTATCAAATGAAGATCAGAAAGCCTGATATTTACATTAAACCGAAATTGCTTGATATCAGTATTCTGGAATTTCATAAAGCAGCAGAAATCATGAAAAGTGTGAAAAAAGACGTGAAAAGATTCAGAACAGATCTTAAAAAGCTGATTTAAAAATTTAGCTACTCTTTTTGTTCGAAATCTATAATTCTGCGTCCGCCACCGCGGCCATTATTGCGTCTATCTCTCGTGCTTCGCCTTGCTTCGTGCACGATCAATTTTTTTCTCTGAAATTCATGTCCATCCAGTTCTTTGATCGCCTTTAGCCCTTCCTCTACATTGGGCATATCTACAAAAGCAAAAGCTTTCCATTCTCCCTTTATGCGGTCGATTAAAATCGTAACAGAATCAACTTTTCCATATTCCTTGAAAAGTTTATGTAGTTCTTCTTTCTTTACTTCTCGATCCATGTTGCCAATAAATATATTCATAATCTAATCCCCTGAAAATTTCAATTTAATCTTTTTGATTTATATAAATCACTATGTTTTATGTCAAGCATAACTTTTATTTCTTTACAAACAAAAGCAAAAATATAATTTTCGGTATCGAGATTTATAGGAGGTTATAATCATGAGAAATTTTATGATTTTTGTGATAATTTCTGCTGCACTTCTGGCAGGATGTGCCAAGGATTGCGAACTTAGAATTTACAATGATACTCCGATCCTGCAAAGAGCAATGATCGATGGTATAGTTCATGATATTCAAGCCGGTGGAGAGCCTGCGGTAGAAACATTCTATCTGAACAGTTATATTATTTTATCGGAAACAGTTAAAGTAGATGTGGAATACATTGCCAATTCTCCAATTTCATATCGTTCGCCCAAGAAGTTCAAAGTGGAAATGAAGCCTGGCAAAGATAAAACATATCGGATAAAGTATGATCGCGGCCAGATTCAATTGCGCAATATTTCTTTTGTTGATCTGGATCAGGTGCTGCTCAAAAAGGAAGGCAGCGATCAATGGAGCGAAGATCTTTACGAAGGAATTCTGGAGCCGGAAGAGATTGATGAAATCGCTGTGAAAGCTGGAAATTATACTATGAAAATATTAGATGGCTTCGGCACCGAATATCCCTTGGAGGAAATCGAGGTTATCGCCGGCGAGCAGCTTCAATATTTCTTCGATGGTCAGATGTGATTTGATCGATTTTGCAAATGAGAAGCTCTCGCTAGCGTGAGCTTCTTTTTAACCATAGATATTTTTTATTCTTTCCCGGTTGAAAGCTAAATCGGGATTGACTTCTAACTTGCCGTATCTGTTGCGCCGATTATCGAATTTTGCGATCATTTCGGGAATCAACATCTCCCATTCCAGCGGATTTATAGTGTTCTTTTTTAAATAAGCACTCATCAATTTTTTAAAAGCAATGTTGAATTTCGCCTGACTATAGATGGATGCCCAGAAAAGCAGAAAGTGGATCAGATCAGTTTCGGGATAATCATATTCCCATTCACCAAAATCTATCATGAAATATTTGCCTTCGCAAAAAAGGTAGTTTTGGGGATTGTTATCAACATGACAAATGCATTTTCCATTTTTATTTTCCAGTTTGTGAAGTGCAGCATAAATTTCTGCGATTTTTGCAAAATCCGGTTCAGCCAGATCTCCAATGGGAATGCCGTCGATGTATTGCAGAATAAGCGTATTTTTACCGTCATGATCGATCAGTCTGGGAGTAAAAGATAATTTCTTCTTATAAATGTATAATTCTTTCTTAAACATTTTAGGAGTGTTACAGATTTTAATAACCTGACCTTTTTCTTTCTGAATCATAATATTGGATTTCATTTTTGCCCCGTTTATTTTAATCATCCTTAATTGTGATTTTGATCTTTTTTCCCTTTTTAAATCCTTTCAAATTTTGCAGATAAGCTATAATAACATCTCGCAAAGTCCGCTGGACATACGGAACGAGTTTGATCTCATCATCATTGATAAGCAGTTCAAATTTTGTATCGTTATCCATCCGGCAATCTTCTCTATTTCTTCTACCATTCAGGATGGCTCCCACCATTTCATAACAGCTCATTCCGCATTCGCCGCAACATTCATTCTTCGGCAAGGGCAAAACATCGAAAACTTTTTCCTCAACCAGATCAGTAAAAGCAGAAATTTCTTTTTCCGCATCAAAAACAGTCAGATTCTTATATTTCTTCTCATCATTGGCAAATTTTCCGGAAATGGCAAAAACCGTATCATCCAGCAATTCAACAAGTTGAGATGTATCCTGTGCACAGATAATTCTGGGTAAAGCTGCAGTTTTCATTCCTTCCACAACCACCCAATCGGTTTCCAGTTTGGAAAGCATCTGCTGCAAACTGAGATGCTCATGCCATATCTGGTAAGTTTCATTTAAACCTCTGGCAAAAACCGTATCCTGACTGGCTTCCCAATGTTTCCAGCTGTTGCTGCCTTCTTTTTCCATAGAGAATTTCTCTGAATGGATATCCTTGATCGATGAAACCGTATAACCTCTTTTACGTAGCTCTTTGATTAAATTGACAGCTACGGTGGTTTTTCCTGTGTGATGATATCCTGCCACACTTACTACTTTCATTAAACCCCTCTACGGCTAAAGTCGCTTCTCCCCTTACAAAGGAGAGCTTTCTTTTACTTTCTTAAGATACTAAGTATTATATATAATCTCACCACTCATTTCTCACTTCTATCCATAAAAGCGAAGTGTTATGGATTGATTATTCCCAGCCAGTCTCCCAGCAGAAATTGCAATCTACCGATCAATAGCGAAATACGCGCCATCGCTGTGTATCCGAAAGCAGCACCGAAACTCACCATCAGGAAATAAATCCCGATCTTGGCTGTAACACCGAATGCGCCTTCGTGTTTTTTGCTGAAATAGAAATAGATCACTCCTGTTATCGTACCGATCACCAGCATCAATTGCCCGATCACAACGACCCAATCCCCACCTGTGAAAGGATTGATCATCGTCGCAGTGAGCTGGTTGATGACATCAGATTTGAGATAACGTAAAAAGAAAACTCCGGAAGTTGTTCCGATCACAAATGCTACCGGGAAACGGCTGATCCAGTCAATGGAAGGGATCAGGCGCAACAGCATCATAATTCCCAAAATAGCCGGAATCAACTTTATCCAATTACCTGCAAGATCTTCTGAAAGAGGCAGAAACAGATTGGGAATTAATATTGAATAAATGGTGTAAATCAGCCAGTATCCTGCCGAAAGTCCCACGAAGATCTGCTCTGCAACTTTATAAAATGGATTATCCTTATATAAAAAACTATAGATGGCAAAAGTGAACAGCGCTGCCAGCCATATTCCCAAAACTTCAAAGAAATGCAACATTATTCACCTCCCTTTGCTTGTTTCTTTCTATTTCGCCAATAATTGATATTCCCAATTGCGATAAAAATTATTATCAGCAGGTGTGCGATGGATTGGGCATCCATGCCTTTTGTGGCTGTTCCCGGCTTATCTACCAGATATTCATATTCCGCTGCTGCCTTCAAACCGGCAAGTAATCCGTGTATCTGCTTCTGCTCATTCACATAAGGCAAAATTGCCGGAGCACTCACTCCAGTAACGCCTCCTGTTACCGGTTTTCCAAAAGTGTCATGTGTGATCTGAACCCACTGTTTGATACCGGGATCGCCGGCAGAAAAAGAGCAGACAAAAGCAATATTATCAAAATTTTTCACTCCGTTCATGATCGGCAATTCATCAATTGGTGTTCCATTGAGATCTGTGGGAAAAATAGTGCGGAAGTTCTTGCCCATTGCCTGCACCGTAACCATGCCGCCAGCTTTAAAACCAAGATTCACATAATCTCTGCCGTATTCCATTTGGGGATATTCGATTTTAAGAACTTCATGTATCTCTTCTGCCATTTGTACTCCCATCGGCCAGAGTGCTGTAACGATTATTCTGATATCTTTATCCAAACAATGTTTCATCAAAGCCGTTGCCATCGGGTGCAGTTCGGGCTTACTACCGGGATCATAATCAAAAGACAAAATCACCCGGCTGCCACGAGGAGTGCTGTCAACCAGTTCAAAAACCATGCGGGCATTTTCTGTGGTTTCTATGGGCAGTCCGATCACAAAAATGAGAGGTAAGGCAACGCAGATGAAGATCAACAGGAAAATCCACCTTCTATCAATTTGAGTGTTTACAGCCATTATTTACCTCCCAGATAGGAACGTTCGATTCCCAGAATTATGCGCAGCGAACTGCCTATCAAACCTAATCCCGCGCCGATCATAATAGCTCGCTGTCCCGCTGTATTGGGATATTTCATGATAAATTCGGAAATGCGCGGTAGATGCAGAAATTCCAGAGATTGCGGCAGCCATCCGGTGAGTGCGCTACCCAAACTGGTATTTCCCAGCATCACTAATATTGCCGCGAACAAAAGCAGATTAGATTCCACTGTGCGCGCGATGAATGCTCTATAGGCAGCAGAGGCGATAAAGAATGCCAGCAGCGAGAACATCGTGGCAGAAAGATGCTGATAAATATTGTGAAATAGATAATCAAACGGTTTATCGCCAATCGTTGCCGCAATCTTAACCCCATCCCCCAGCAATCCGGAACTGGTTTCCGTTCCCCAAAACACTCCAAAGCCAACCATGATGACGAAACTGACCAGAGTTACAATATAATATTGCCAATTAGGCTGCTTGAATTTTATCTTCAGAATATTTACTTTGAACAGACTGAGCTGTCCCAATATTATAGCAAATCCGGAGATGATGAGAAACCATTCTTCCAACGTTCCCGAGATCTTCCCGAAAAATCTCTGCGGAATAAATTCCGAAACAATGACAATAAATCCAACTACAAAAGTAATAATTAATGGTATTTGTCTCTTCATAGGTGTCTCCTTAATGCAATGTCAGGAAATATTTCAGGAAGTGAATTCCGAATATTTCCATGATAATTCCGGCTGTTAACACGATCACAAAAATAGCTTTCCCCAAATCCTGACCTTTCAGACTTCCCAGCTGATGCGGTTCTTTGGAAAGATAGGCGGAAGCGGCAAAAAGTTCCTCACCGATCAGTGTATAATCGCAGGCTGCCACAAAGAACGGTAACTGGCTGGGCATGGCAGTTCCGGCAGTTTGAATCGCTCCGCTGGCAAAACCGGTTTCTGCCAGAATCAGAGATTCGGCATAAAAAGCACCCAGATAGAAATTTGCTGCCGGTTTTTCTCGCACGATGATGCCGTCCACGCCTGCTACAAAACCAAACTGGTCATCCGTCAGATAGAAAACCGAATCAGGATCGTAGGCATCGGGGCGACCTGCTTTCAGATAAGATTCCTTAACGATTTCTTTGGCAGTGGAAAGTACCATGGAACGGCAGACCGGCACGATCAGTTTGGTGTCGTATTGCGCTGTTTTCACTGCTAAATGCCCCAAAATCGTTAAGCCGGCAATCGTCTGCATGTCGTTCAAATCCAGAATACCGGGTACAAACAAAATTGGTCTTCCCATTTCCGTGGCTCGTCCCACCGATTCATCCATCGATTCAAGACCGCTGATCTTGCGAATATAAAGTTCCTTGCCGCTTTTGGCCGAGAAGATGAAGTAAACTATCGCCGCAGTTAAAACGACAACCATGAAGAGAAGCGATATTTTATTTGTGTTGAACCATTGCACCCTGGCTACACCCACATCTTCCAGATAAAGCAGCAGTTCTCCTGAGGCATCATAAACACTCAATGAGTATTTGTATTCTAAACCGGGCTCCACTTTGTTACCATCCACATACTTTCCGATAAGTTGATCGGTTTCTGTCATCAAGGTTTTCTCTCCTCCGGGCTCTTCCTTTTCCAGAATAATATTGGCTGCATTTTCATACTTGATCAACCAGTTGATGATGAGCGCCGAACCATCGTCATTTGGTGCGTCATCCACAATGAATATGCTTTCTGAAAATAGAAAGAAAGTCAAAGAAAGAAAAATGAGTAGAATCAATTTTTTCATAGTCTCTCCAGTCATTTATTGTTATTCGAATTAAGATCAGTTGAGCTCAAAATTTCAATGATCACTTCTTTCTCCCAGTTTATAAAATCTGGTAGTAGGATAAGCCAGATCGATGTCGTCATGTTTGGCAAATTCAGTAAGAATGTCTTCCCACATTGCTTCTGTATAACCGCGTCTGCGCCGGGTCTCACACAAATGACGAATTGTGAGTTGAACTCCGCTTTCCTTCACATCGGTATAAACTATCGGCGTCAGATTTCGATAATAGATCATGAATTTTCGAGCTGCTCTTTTGATCTGCCTTTCCATGGCGGAGGTTATATGCTCGCCTTTATTATTAGCCACATTCAAAAGGATCTCTTTTGCTTTCCGCCAGTTGCTTTCAAAGGTGATAAGAACTCGAATTTCGTTCCAGATATACTTGAATCCCTTATCATAATTTGCCAGATCCTGAGTAAAAATTTTTCCATTTGGAATATGAATGATGCGCCCTGTGCTTTGATCGGCATGAACCCAATTGCCGATTTCCAGGATAGATATCTGAAAGGCACTTAAATCGATGACGTCTCCTGCAAATTCTCCCAATTGAATTCTATCCCCCACATCGAACGGTTTGCGGGAAACAATGAACAACCAGCCAGCCAGATTGGAGATTGGATCTTTGAGTGCTACCGCCACTCCTGCAGAAAGCAGTCCCAGATAAGTAACGATCGACTGCACACCTTCGTACCACACACGTCCGATAATAATGATACCAAGAATTACCGTGACTGTATTTAGAATTTTGCGCCACTGATAATGCACTTTGAGATCTTTGATTCTTCGTAGTAAAACAAGGTTTATGATCAATTTGAGCAGCCAAAGAACGGCCAGAAAAACAATTGATTTTACAATCCTGATCATGAAAGGTGAATCTATAAAAGGTATCTGTCTCAGGATATTTTCCAGATATTCCATACTTTACCTCAATTATTTTAATTTTGCGTCAAACGAAAGGATCGGAATGGATTTGGCAAATACTTTTTGCTTTAAGATTGCAAACATTTGAATTTTTCACATTTTAATGCAGGATTGATCATCTATTCTAATCTCTCAACTCACACAAAAAATTTACATCTTTAACTTGATTATAAACTGCCAGAATTTCTGCTGCGACTGCAATAGCAATTTCCTGAGTTGTGGTTTTACCGATATTCAATCCAATGGGAGCATAAATTTTTTCGATCAGGTCTCCATTATATTTTTTTTCTCTGATCTTATCCAATGCCTGTTTCACTTTTATCCTGGAGCCGATCATACCGATATATTTTGCTTTAACATTTTGCCGGCAAAGTTCTTCCAAGATATCAAAATCGTAAACATGACCGTGTGTGAAAATGAGAATGGCATCATTTTCGGACGGTTCAAATTTTTCAAGAAAATCAAAATAGTCGCAAGCATATACTTCTCTGGCTAGTGGAAGGCGTTCCTTGTTGGCAAACTCTCTTCGATTATCGATCACTATGCAGTAAAAACCAAGGGAGTTCAGAACAGGCAGGACGCTTCTGCAGAGGTGACCTGCTCCAAAAACAAAAGCTTTTTTGGTGGGTGGAAAATATTCGAAAAAAACTTTGGCTATTCCTCCGCAAACCATTCCAATACCTTCTGAAGTTTCGGTCAGCTCAAATTCCAAAAGGGCATTTTTTTTTGTGCTGAATATTTCTTCACACTTCTCGATAACAAGCCTTTCCAGTTTACCTCCGCCCACTGTTCCTTCGGTTTTTTTATCTTCATAACAGATCATTTTGAAACCGCTGCGACCAGGCGTTTTTTCCACTCCCTCAACTACCGTAGCCAGCACAAAGGCAATGCCGTTCTGCTGGTTTTCTGCAGCTTTTCTTATAATGTCATGAACTGATATTTCCATTATCATTCCTCAAATTTTTCCTTTAATTTTATAAGTTCTTCTTTTGTATTTATGTTATGCAAAACACTTGCATCAGAAACGCACAAGAATTTTCGTTTTATCTGCGGTTGGTTGATGATCTGCTGCAAATTGGCATGATCCGGAAAGCTTAACAGATAATCTCGAAACTGCGGATTAAAAATTAGTGGATGGCCGGCACGATACTTGCCCTCGATTTTTACGGATGGTTGAAATATCTGATGATCATTATCCAAAATGTCGATCAGATCGTCATAAATTTCTTCTCTAATGAAAGGTTGATCGATATAATGCAGCAAAGTCGGCTTTTCTTTAATGGCACAATCAAGCCCCTTTTGGATGGATGTGAACATTCCCTTTTCAGCATTTTCATTGATAGCAAAATGTACATTGAATAGTTGCAGATAGGAATCGATAAGGTGTTCTTTTACTGCTTTAAAATTATTGGGTGATACGACAACCACCACTAATTCGGAAATCGGACATAGATGGTTCAAGATTCTGGTGATGGCAGATTCTCCGGCAATTTTCAAAAAGGCTTTCTCCTGCCTCATTCTGGATGATCTTCCGGCACAGAGCAGAACGGATGAGATCAGCGTTTTTTCACGTTCATAAATATGCAAATCATAACTATCCATATTCAAATCCAATTAAATTATTGACACAATATCATCTTCTTAAAGACATTTACTGTGTGCCTGAGAAATATGTCAAATTGAAAAAGGGCAAGGGAGAGATAATGTTTGACGTCAGACGGTTAACAGAATCGATAAAACGTTTAACCAGGGTGGGAATTGCGCTTTCTGCCACAAAAAATATCGATGATTTTTTCAAACTTATTTTAGATGAAGCGATGTTTTTTACAAATGCTGATGCTGGAACAGTTTATACAGTTTCAGAAGATCAGAGGTTCCTTGATTTTCGAATTGTCTGCACTAAATCAAAAAAACTTCTTCTGGGTCTGGCGGATACTGAGAAATGGCCTGCTGTTCCATTGTATAATGATGATGGCATTAAACGGACGAAAAATTTTGTTTCCTTTGTCTATCATGAAGGTATTGCACATAAAATCGATAATGTTTATAAGCAGAATAAGTTTGATGCATCCGGTACAAAAAAATATGATAGACTGAACAATTACAGATCGATTTCGATGGCGGCTATTCCGCTTAAAAATCATGAAAATGATGTGCTGGGAATAATACAGTTGATAAATGCGCTGGATAATGAAGGTAACATAGTTCCCTTTCACAAAAGAAATATAGTTTTTCTGGATTCGCTTGCTTCCCAGGCTGCCATCGCGCTTTCCAACAAAAAACTGATCGAAAACCTGGAATTGCTTTTATATCAATTCATTAAAAGTATCGCTAAAGCGATCGACCGCAAATCGAAAACCACCGGCGGACATATTACCCGCGTGGCAAATCTATCTGAAATGCTGATCCAAAAAGTACAGGAAGATAAGACAATATACAAAGATGTCCATTTTTCCAATTTCGACATTCAGGAATTGATACTGGCAGGCTGGATGCATGATATCGGCAAGATCACTACGCCTGTTTATATCATGGATAAAAGCAGAAAACTGGAAACAATCACAGATCGGATCCATTTGGTGAAAACCCGCATGAACCTGGTTTCGGCTATCCTCGAACGAGATAGAATGAAAGCTGATAAAACAGAAATAGATAAACTTGAACAGCTGCAAAAAAAAATTGCAGAATACAAAAATTTTATCGAAAAATGCAATGTAAGCAGCGAATTTCTGCAGGATGACGACATTCACAAATTAGAAGAGATCTTCACATTCAATTATTCTTCTAATGGTAAAAATTATTATCTTATCACAGAAGAAGAATTTAAGAATCTGTGCATCCGCAAGGGAACGCTGCTTCCGGAAGAAATGATAAAAATGCACGAACATGCTTCTGTAACTCTGGAAATGCTGCAGGAACTCACTTTTCCCAAAAAATTTAGGAATGTGCCGCTTTATGCCTCTTCACATCACGAGAAATTAAATGGCAAAGGCTATCCATCTCAATTGCAGGAAGATGACTTACCCCTGCAGGCACGCATCATTGCTGTTGCCGATATCTTTGAAGCACTCACTGACAGCGACCGTCCTTATAAAACCGACAAGAAGCTTTCCGAAACATTCAAAATTCTAGCCTTCATGGCCAAAGACAGAGATATCGATCCCGATTTACTGACTCTTTTCATCGATAGCGGATTGTACAAAGAATATGCAGACATTTACCTGAAACCGCATCAAATAGATGAAGTGGATTTTGCTGCTATCAAAAAAATCTATAAAAATAAATAGAATCTTTCCAAATGCAGAAATTAAGCAAAGACAATTTAAAAGAATTTTCTAAGTTGAAGCAGAAAAAATACCGTCAGCAGCAAGGACTGGTAATAGTGGAAGGCACTCGACTCATCGAGCAGTTATCGAAAAATTATGTTGAGATAAGAGCTTTATTTGTAGTGGATGAATCAGATATTCCTGCATATTTGAGCAAACAAACATTGATCTACCAACTACAGAGCTGGCAATTAGAAAAGATAACTACTACTCAAAATCCCCAGAATATTGCTGCCCTTGTTCCCACAAATTCACCAGAAATTAAAAAAACAAGTTTCCTTTTATATCTGGATGGTGTTAAAGAACCTGGTAATCTGGGAGCTATCTTCCGCACCGCTTGCGCTGCCGATGTAGATGGTATCATCCTTTCACCTGATTGCTGCGAAATCTACAATCCCAAAGTTATACGAGCTTCACTGGGAACTGTTTTTTCTCTGCCTTCTGCCGTAAAAGATATTGATTGGCTTAAGATACAAACTTCCCACCTTCTGGTCACATCACTGCAGCAGGCAGAAAATCTGTATGAACTGCCAAAAAAACAGCGCGACATCATATTGGTTTTGGGTTCTGAAGCCGATGGAATCCGAAAGGAAATTTGTGATATCGCCGATCAACATATCAAAATTCCCATATCTGCTCAAATCGAATCTTTGAATGTGGCAGTTGCTGCCGGAATTTTCATTTTTCATTTAAAGAATTTATGACTATAAATAGTAATTTGTCCAAACTAACAGATAAAAAGCTCTGGCTGGCACCTCTGGCTGGCTACACGGATAATGCCTTCCGTACAATCTGTAAAGAATGCGGTGCCGATGTTGTGGTCAGCGAAATGGTGAGTGCAGATGGTCTGATATACAATCAGGAAAAAAGTCTGGAATATGCCAGATTCAAAGAAGATCAGCGTCCTTTCGGCATTCAACTATTCGGTTCCGAACCAAAGATTATGAAACAGGCAGCGAAAATCCTCTTGCCGTTAAATCCGGATTTTATCGATATCAACATGGGCTGTCCGGTTAAAAAGGTGGTAAAACGCGGTGCTGGTTCTGCTCTAATGAAAAATCCCCGTATTGCTGAGCTGATAGTAAAAGACTTAAAGGAAATTCTGGCTGATACAGGAATATATCTTTCCGTAAAAATCCGTTCCGGCTGGGATAAATTCAGCATCAATGCTGTAGAATTCGGCAAGCTTATGGAGCAGGCGGGAGTCGATCTTATCTGTCTGCATCCCCGCTTGCGCAGTCAAATGTTTTCCGGCAGCAGCGATTGGGAATTGATCGGAAATTTAAAGCAGGCTCTGAATATTCCGGTAGTGGGAAATGGTGATATAAACGACATAGCAAGTGCTGTCGAAATGTTCAAAAGTACAGGCTGCGATTCCATCATGATCGGAAGAGGAATTCTGGGTAAACCCTGGCTATTCGATCAGATAAAATCATGTTTAAATGTTGGGAAAAAAATAGCACCGACATCAGATGAGAAACTCGTCATTATTCAGCGTCATTTCGAACTTGCTCTTAAGGAAAAAGGTCAAAAAAAAGCGGTCACGGAGATCAGGTCGCATCTGGCATATTACACAAAAGGCTGGAGAGACGGAGCCAAAGTGCGAGACCACATCAATCGCTGCTTAGAAATCGAAGATATTTTCGAGGCTGTGAAATCGCTTTATGAAGGAAATTTCCGCTATGAGTAATGTTGATAATATCTTGTGGCAAGTGCGTTATCTGCAAAATAGAAACTGGCTGAAAGCACGAGATCTTTTGCGTTCCAGCCTGGTTGATAATCCTGAGAATGATAAATTGCAGCTGGCTCTGGCAGAATTGTATCAATCGCAAAGGCTGTATAGAAAAGCCATCGTAGAATATCAGAAACTGCTGTCCCTCTGGGATCATAAAGATATTGTGCATTTTCGAATCGGCAATTGTTTTATGGCATTAACAGAATACCGTCTGGCTCTGAACTATTACAATATTCTGCCGGAAAGTACTCCGGAACTTATCTATAATAAGGCGTTTGTGCTTTCCAAATTGAATAGAACCGATGATGCCATTGCCGTCTTAGAAAAACTTTTCCAACTGAATTATCAGATAAATTCCGAACTTCCCTATATCTTTATTGCAGAACTGCTCTACACGCATCGTGAATTCGAGAAAGCTGTGAATTATCTGGATCTCGCCGAGAAAACTTTCGGCAAGAAAAGTTCGATCTTTTATTTGAGAGGTCTGATCTTCATGAACCTGCGCAACTGGTTGAAATCCTATCTGGAATTTCAGAATGCTGATAAATTGAAAGTGGATACACCGCATTTTTTAAAAAACTACGGCTTGATCTGTGCTCGAATCGGCAAGAACACACAAGCTATCGATCTGCTTCTTCGCAGCATTAAACTGGCTCCCAACGATCCGGGTGCCTATATCGAGATCATTAAATTATATCTTGATCAAAATCGAGTTATGGAAGCTTACAGCATAGCTCAACATGCCAAAAACAATATTCCGTATTCCATTACGCTCTCCATGCTTTACGATCAAATCCTGCAAAAGATCAATCAGGACTTCAGTCTGCCGGGGAATAAATAAATGTTAGAGATCATTCAATCCTTCTGGTTAGTTTTCGTTGTCTTCATTTATATTCTGGGCTTTCTGGCCAGTTTGGATGCCATCTGGAAAGGACGTACCGCTCAGGGTTCCATTGCCTGGGCAATTTCGCTGATCGTGTTTCCGTATCTGGCTCTGCCAATGTATTACATCTTTGGCGACCGCAAATTTTATGCTTATGTAAAAGCCATGCGTTCAGGCAATAAAAAGATCGATGATGTAGCAAAAAAACTATTGGAAAATCTGAAAGAAAGAGACTTGATCCAAACTAATCTGGAAAACGAATGCAAAGTTGTGGAGAAACTTGCAAAGATGCCATTTACAAAAAGAAATAAGGCAAAATTGCTGATTGATGGCAAACAGACTTTTCAACAGATTTTCGAAGGTATTCAAAAAGCAAAGGATTACATTCTTATCCAGTTTTACATGGTGCAAAATGATAAACTCGGTAATGATTTGAAACAGCTGCTTATCAAAAAAGCCTATCAGGGTGTCCGCATCTTTTTCCTATATGACGATATCGGCAGCCGTCTACTGCCATCATCCTATTTAGATGAATTAAGAGAACGAGGCATCAAGATCACGAACTTCAAAACAAGAAAAGGTTTCAGCTTCAAGCTGCGGCTTAATTTCCGAAATCATCGCAAGATCGTTGTGGTTGACGGTAAAAAAGCCTATGTGGGCGGCTGTAATGTTGCCAAAAAATATCTGGGCACTCACACCAAATTCGGCTATTGGCGAGATACGCATGTAATGATAGAAGGTCCCGCTGTTCAAGCTGTTCAACTGCCATTTATCTCCGACTGGTTTTGGGCAACAAACTATATTCCCGAACTAAACTGGGAACCGCAAGCCGCAGAGACTGGAAGCAATGGAATTCTCAGTGTTTCCTCAGGTCCAGCCGATGAATTGGAAACTTGCGGTATTTTCTTTGTTCACCTTATCAATAGCGCTTGTAAAAGACTCTGGATCGTCAGCCCCTATTTTGTTCCCGACCAGCAGGTGCTGTGCGCATTACAACTGGCAGGAATGCGTGGGGTGGATGTGCGCCTTCTGATTCCCAAAAAATCCGATTTGCTCATCACCTACCTTTCTTCTTTTTCTTATCTAGAAGAGATCACAAAGACCGGCGTGAAAGTTTATCGTTATGAAAAGGGTTTTTTACACGAAAAGGTAATGCTGATCGATGATGATAAAGCTGTGGTAGGAACTGCTAATCTGGATAACCGTTCGTTCCGCATAAATTTTGAGATCAATCTGCTTTTTGCCAGCAGCTCTTTTTGCCGGGAAGTAGAAACTATGCTGCAGGAAGATCTGGATAACAGCTTTCAGGTGGGAGCAGATGATTACAGTAAACGACACATCTGGTTCAAGTTAGCCGTCAAAATAGCTCGTCTGATGTCTCCTCTGCAATGATTAGTCGGGAAGATAAAACAGATATCATAGATTAAAATTAATGATAATCATCCCTCACTCTGCCTGTTAATGCAAAACCCTGCAAAGACGGATTCGTTCTGATCAGGAACTACCTGAAAAATTGCATAAGCAGATTTGAAAAACCGACTTCTAAGTGACAATTATTTCTAATCGGAACCAATTCAAGCGGATTTCCAACATTTTACACCATTCAAAAGTTTGATATAATTTAATTTAATGTTTGATCATATTAGTTGACAACTTAGGTGATAAAAATAAAATTTTGATTGATCAAAAAAAGGGGGACAAATGAAAAGAGTATTGGTAATAATTTTTTTTCTCATTTTATTAAGTTTTTTGCTTGTAGCAGACCAAAACAAACGCCAGACTTATCCACCTATAGGAGAAGAAACAAGACGAACGTTCCGGGCTGCTCAAGCTTTATCGGATGCACAGAAAACCAATGTTGAAAACGCAATTGCTACTATCGAATTCTACGGTAACCTTAACGAAGGAACTTTTGAATACCAGGATGCTGCTGGAAATATCCATAAAATCAATAGTAAAACTATTGTTGCAGGTCTTCAGAAACAGCTTAAAGATGGCAGGATGAAAGTTAATCCCAATTTAAAACCGGGTGATTATGCAGTTACAACGCAGGATGGAAAAACATCGGATTCCGGCGATCAGATTGAATTTCAACCTGCAGTAGTAAATGGAGGTGATTCGACTTTTCTTGAAGAGGTGCTTGTGCATGAATACTTACATAAATTACAAGCTGGCGGAACCAGAGCACAAGAGGAAATTGAAGCATACAGTCTGGAAAAGGATTACAAGGATAAAGCTGGAGTTGCCGCCACAAATGCTCATTACAAGGAATGCGTAGAAAATCTTGCTTATTTTCAAGCACAAACCGGCGGAACCGGCGACAAAAAGAAGAACAGATCTTCTCATATCGAGGTGAATGGAGTGCACTATCAGGTAACACTTGGCGACCCGACAACAGGAACTCCTTCTCAGTTAATTTATTTTACATGGGGAGATGCCGACTTTGTAACTGAAATAGATTTAACCTTTTATGCAGCTGATATTATAGCTCCAACTGATAACTTATTGATAATTAGTGGCGCTGATTATCTGGGAGATTGGTTAACAGGAGCTATTCAACATGTTGATATTATTGATGGAGTACCTTTTTTTAATAGTCCCGTCATGACTTTTCCAGATTTAATGCCAGGTTTTTTACATCATATTGATTATGATTTACAACTTCCTACAACATATATCTGCCTCGATACAGAAGGACAACGGGTTGCAAGGCTTGAACATGGCGGTGATTGGCAGGTAGATAGTTTCTTTGATGTGTCCGTTCAGATAGATATTCCGCATCAGCCGGTTTACAGAATGGAATGGGCTACTCATTTAGATCCTGCAATTGGCGAGGGATTGCTTCTGGATGATGTTGATCAGCATTATGATACTATCAGAAGATTGGATGAGCCGATCACTATGTTCATAGGAATGGATGGTTTTACTCATTACGGTTTTTTTGAGCGGGATTTTCGTGAGTTAACACCTGTTATTCAAAATCCGCTTCCATATCCGGGAAATATTATGGTAAATGTTTTTGGAACTTATACTCATGAATTACAGATTCACGAAGTAATTAATTATGATCCCGTAACTGGTAGTTTTGATTTGGGTGTGCTACTTGGAGCAACATTATTAACTGAAGATAATGATGAATTGATTCCTTTAACAAGACCTCTTGTGGGTGGAGAATATATAACTGTGATGGATGTAACAACAGGAGAGATCCAACAAAATCCCTATCAAGTTCCAATCATGGATGATATTGTACTTTTGAGAGTTGGTGACTGGCTGAATCCTCAGGAATGGCATGATTGGTTCTCAGTTAATGATGGTTTAGTCGATATTCAGCTTCATATCGATGATCCCGATAATTTTATAAATTCAGCAACTTTTAGATGGTCATTAGATCAAAGTAGTTGGAATATAATTGATACTGTGGTAGGTGCAAATGAAACTCCCGAAGATACTTACGGTGATATTACAGATCTGGATCCCGGCTGGTTTACTCAGTTAGATATGGGTGACTGGACTGTAGATAGTTTCTTTGATGTATTTTTTGATGTTCAAATAGATTCTGATCTTGGTCCCATAACTTCAGTTGTTACAGAAAGAGAATTCGATCCTCATCCACCCGATGCTGTTCAGATTACCAATCTTGAAGATTGGCAGTTTGTACCGGATAGTTTTTTTGATATTACATACAACATTCCAGAAAACCACAATATTTTGAGTATCAAAGCAAAAGCTGTTGCCAAAGTAGATTCTTTCTGGAAAGGAGTTCCCACGATCAATCAAAGAGATGTCTCCGATCATCATTGCGCTCCAACTGCTGCAGCTGCCTGTCTTGAGTGGTTCGAAGCTCAGGGCGATCCTGATATTTGCGGAGGCTACAATGGTGCAGACCTGGTGAGAGAATTAGCAAAATATTCTAATACAAAATCCACTGGAACCAAGCCTTCTGATCTGGCTAAAGGAATAAAAGATTGGATTGGAGATAATGGCGGCGGCTACACAGTGCGTGGCCCCCAAGATCTGGATTGGAAAGAAATGCGCAACGAATTGGAAAGAGGACAGAATGTTCTATCGGGTATTTACTGGCCAGGAGGCGGCGGTCATAGAATGACGATGAATTCTTTCAAGAATAAAGCTCTTGCCAATGGCAAATACAAAGTTGATTTTATGGATCCTTGGGAAGGAACGATCGGATGGGGTGAATTAGATCCTGATACAGGAAATATCTCAGGTTTTACGGGTGAATCCGGCAATTCTGGTAATTTGGATAGAGTTATTATCGTCTGTCCTGAAGAGCAAGATGCAAATGATCCCGTTAATGGCGGCCAGCAAATTGATAATCCGCAACCCGGTAATAATACATTGCAGATCGATTTTCCTCAGCGCGGATTGTATTTCATTCATTCTGTGATAGTAAACAGCAATGGAAATGCAAAACTCATTACAAAAGTTGTGGATAATAATCCACCGGTTTCAGATATTTTCATCGAATATGTTGATGATAACGTGGTTATATCCTGGTCAGGGCAAGCAACAGAACAATTTTATATTTATTCTTCCAACGAACCATATACCGGATTCAGCAAAATCATGGATGCAACACCTGTCTATGATGACGGCACATGGTCATACACGGAAACTGCTGACGCGAAGAAATTTTACTATGTTGTGAGGGTTATAGAGTAATCCGCAAATTTAACCGAACTTCTGAACTTTTCCTCAGGAGTTCGGCGTTTCGCAATCGGCAGAACTAGCAATCTACAACGTAAAGGGGCAGAAATTGAAACAGCTTGTAAGCGATCAGCTATCTGCCGGCCAGCATTCCATCATCTGGAATGGAGATGATGAGTCGGGAAATCCTGTAAGTTCAGGGATTTATTTCTATCAATTGAATGTGAACGGTAAAACCGAAGCAGTCAAAAAATGTTTGCTTTTAAAATGATAGAAGTGCTGCTAACAAATTAAGAGTTTCCATGCATCTCTGCATGTCATGGAAACTCTGTTGAACAAGCTCGGCAGGGACTTTTCGTATTTGAGATTTGCTTTTGAGGGGATTGAGTAAAAAAAGATTACAAAGCACACGATCTGCACTTTTATAAGC